>Ga0066652_100000041_pt1 | contig 89493 bp, 125 predicted proteins | sample GraSoiAngelo_101_FD_71413 | JGI IMG/M metagenome (GOLD analysis project Ga0066652, IMG submission 71413) | Grasslands soil microbial communities from the Angelo Coastal Reserve, California, USA - 14_0903_02_30cm | ecosystem: Environmental > Terrestrial > Soil > Grasslands | place: USA... | reverse complement strand
GCGTATGGACAAGTTCCTGCCCAGAGATATCGCCAAAGAGCTCTACCGAAAAGGTAAGCTCGCTTTTGATCTCACCAACAAATGTTATGCAGAAGTGGATATCATCCCTTCTCCATTCTTTACGAGGTGGTAGTATGGTTACTCGAACTTATGAAGAGTCCGTTCGTACTCGCTTTCCCTGCATGAAGGGCAGAAGAGAGCTGGTGGTCAACGAAGCACCTTGTTGGGTTCGTGACCGCTGCAACGACCGATTGGTCTTTCTGGTCAAGTGGGAGGACGAAAAGTATGTCCTCCTCAAGTATCCAGACTCTGGGTTGGAAATGACGGAACATCACGTTTGGTATGTAAAGGAGTAAAACATGCCCAAGCTCTATGGTTTCATGGTGTCTTTCAAAGAACTCAAGGTGGGTGACGAGTTCACCAAACCTGGAAGCGATCTCGTCTGGACGAAGAATACGCCGTTTATAGCATACGGCAATATCAAAGATCAGAACGCTTCGGCATGCTTTCGCCACCCACTAATTACTCGGTGGCACTATGACCACATCGAAGATGAAGATCTGGTTATGACGGTCGAGAAGGTTTAGTTCTCAACAGCGGTTTTCAAGGAGATGTAAGATGATCGTAGTTACTGTTACCCAAGAATACATCAACATTGGTGAGAAAGGTCACGCTTGTCTCTGCCCGATCGCTTTGGCAGTCAATGAACTGCTGTCGGAAGGGTTCCTATGCAGCGTAGGATGTAACTATGCTTACGTCCATAAGAAAGACTCTCTCAACCAACGCTTCGTTCACGCTGAACTAAGTAGTCTGGCGTGCTCTTTTCGGTACGCTTTCGATCACGACCTGAAAGAAGGTATCAAACCTTTCTCTTTCGGCATCGATATCCCAAGACAGTATTTGAAGCAAGCAGTTTAGCTCCATTCCCGAGCGGAATAAGTGGCTGAAGATTATGTTGTCCGAGAGCAAAGTTCTCTCAATTAAGGAGATATAATGTGGCAGACGAAGATCTAAATGAAGAGCCAGAGCTCTGTCCAGAATGTGGAAAGCCTTTGAGCTTCTTCGGCGAAGACATGGCTTGTAGAACTCTGGACTGCACTTTTGGGCAGTCGATGAGGGACAGGCGTGATCGTTCAGATCAAGTGTGGTCCAAATGCTTGGGCGACGCTTTATGTTCAGGAAGAAGATGGTCGCGTAGTTCCCATCAAGGTGTAGTATGAATCTGGCCGAATTCAGGGAGAAGTATCCTCATCGCCCAAACGCTTTGGCGTATCTCAGAGGAGACCGAGATCATGTGATGACCGAAGTAGAGGTCATCTCTTACCCTTACGAAGAGGGTATCGGAACTACCAAACCAGCTGAAGTTCTGGTACAGATCAGAACTGTTCCTGGTAACCCAGGCACTCTGGCAGAAACCAATGTCAAGAACTTGATCTTGGTGCCTGGATCAGTTCGCTGTGACAAGCACGTTGCGGAATTCATTCCGTACCCATCTGTCAGGTCTGCTGGTGTTACTGATAGAGAAGCCAAGACGCTTTGCATCAACTGCCACATCTGTGGTCGTGGCTACTTCTACGTCACCGAACAGTATCTTGCTGAATTCGGTCCTGGAGAACCGTCGCTTAAGTTAGGCGTGTGGGAGTGTGACCGCCCGCTAGAGATCTGTATGCCCTGTAAACTTAGGAGAGAGTCATGAATTGCTTTCTGATCATTCCCTTCGGTGTTCAGCCAGATCCGATGTTCATGGTGTACAGTAGTGTAGACTGGCAGGCAATGCACCAGCGGTATCCACAGCACTTTGTTATGCAGATCGAAGATCAAGGAGAAGATATCCTTGAGAGAATTAGCTGTTCAGTAGATGGTGTTGAATGTGCCAAGCTCTACGATGACAGATGAAACTCATCCGCGGAGCCTCTTATGGAAGAGGCCGAGCCGGTTTAGTTTCTATCGCTTTTGGAGAAAGACATGGCTAGTAAGTTACAGCTGTGGTTGGCAAATGTATCAAACGCTTGCGATGTTTCTCTATCGCATTTGGAGAAGCACGTTACTTCAGTTCCATGTGAAAGAAACGATGCGATAGTGATGAGATCGCATTGGGCTTGGGAAGAGCTTCTTGCTGTAAAGAACACGCTAGAGCTCTTGTCAGCAAAGATCGAAGAAGAGCTGGCAGACGAGAGTGGAACAGCTCTTGGAACTAAGAGAGAGCTGTCAGCAGAAGCAAAGAGTCAGGTCTTTGAGACCATGACTCGCTATGTTGCTCAAGGCATGATCGTCCGAGTCTGGAGAGACGAGACAGAAGAGGTTCTTGCCAGAAGGGCGAAGGGTGAAGTAGGTGCCGTCGCTATGGGACCAGATCAGTTGGTTTGGACTACCATTAACAGCTACTACAAATCGTCCGCTTTTGCCCTCGAAGGTGTTGAAGGTTTGTTCCACGCTATCTACAAGCTGTCCAGAATCAACGCTGTTGAGATCCTAAACGAGAACGGCGATGGCGGTCTCTACTACAAGAATTGGCCATAGTTCTTAAGTAATTGTTCTGTTTTTCAAATGGGTGATATAATGTATCGCCCGACCCGTATTGACTTAGGCTACGTTGAGGCTAACGTGGTTTAAACCGGTTTTGAAGGCTCACATTTGGTCGCTTTTTGAGGTTCAAATGGCTAAACTGCATCAGTTCCGAACAGTAGGCCAGAAGATTCTGTTCGTTGGCACAGGACAGATCTACACCGTCAAAGACTCTCATCAGCCTTATGGCATTCCTACTGTAGAACTGGTTGAGGACGGGCTCCTCATTCAGAAAGACAGTTGGGACGATGAAGTAGGACCAGACATAGAGCTGGTCCTAGAGCCGTACGTCATGACCAAGAAAGAGCTGGAAAAGCTCTACGGCATGAATGAGAAGTACGCTATCTTCGTCATGCCTGAACGCATTAAGAATGCTCCTCGGCAGAAGGGTGAGAGACAGAAGTATCTAGTCTCTCGAGAACTTCCATCAGTTTATGCTTACAAAGAACTGATGAGAAAGAAGTACACTAGGACTGCTTCGGATCTGGCTGAAGAGGCTCATGGTGAACTCGACAGCGTGAAAGAAGAGCTTCAGGACTGGTTCGACAACCTGCCAGAGCATTTTCAAAGTGGAGACAAGGGAGAGCAGCTCCAAACAGCGATAGACGCTTTGGAACAGGCTACAGAGTTCGACCAAGCCTATGGTGATCTGGGAGAGTTACCAGTTTATCACCCTCCTCTTTACATTCGCCCGGAGTCGAGAGCTGATCGGCGAGACATGGCTGTTGCTGCTCTTGAGGCAGTCATGGACGCTTTTAAGAGCCACAAAGAACATTTGGAGACGTGGACAGTAGAAGATGTTCTTGAGTCGGCCTTGGAAACTAAGTGTCCAGGATGTGCAAGTACGGATGTCTTAGAAGGTAGGTTTAACCACGGCCCTGGCTGCACTTGGACTCCTCAGCAAGAAATGGAGTCTTGCGAAGAAAACATCTCCAATCTCGAATGTTTTATGACAGATTTGGACGATGCAATCTCAGCGGCACAAGATGTTGAATTTCCTCGTATGATGGGTTAAGCCATGGCTACACAAGAACGTAAGTATCCACACATTACAGTCACTCAAGGAATGTCTGGCTGGTTTGCTGTAATGATGTGGTGGAACAACGAAGAACCTGATATTGGCGGGTTTGCAGAACCCTACACTACAGGAATGGGGCGTTGGAGTCTCCAAGCAGAAGCTATAGCTGAAGCTAAGACTTGGGCGGAAAGAGAAGGGCTGCCGTTCTACGAACCTGCAGTGTTGGATAACAGACCTGCTCGACAAGATGTAGAGCAGCAGATTCGTGAGATCATTCCTGGCATTATTGTAAAGCACCTCTAAGTGACCTATGCCTAACATGTCCTACTGCCGGTTTCAGAATACGCTTTTAGACATGCAAGACTGTCTCAGAGCTATCAAACAAATCAAGGAAGAAGGCAAAGAGTTCTGTAAAGAGCTGAGCCAGCAAGAGTGCGAAGCTCAGTACGAACTCTATGACGTAGCGAAAGAGTTTGTAGAGGTCATGCAAATGACCTTCGAGAAAGAGGAGCTGGAAGGTGGTGGACGTCCACCCTCAGCAAATGATGTGTCTGCTCAAATGTTTGGAGAAAGACATGAATCCAATCGACATAGTACTTAGCTGTCTCGGCCAACTAACAGAAGCTGAGAAACAAAGAGTCCGAGAAGCTTTAGACCAGACGCTTTGTAGCTCTGGGCACAAGTTCAAGATTGCTGGTGAAACACGTACTTGGTTACTGTTTCCCAAGTACAAGTTGTTCTGCGAGAAGTGTGGTAAAGTGGAGTTAGTTTGATGCCAGCTAATACATTTCAAGTGGTAGTAAGAAAAGATCTGGTAGCCAAACTAGGTTACAAGCCCACCTTCTACGACTGTAGAAAAGATGGCATTCAACGTCTGGGCTTCATGGGAAACAAAGAAAGAGTTAAGTTCTTTGCAGAACAAATGGGACTGAAGTACCGAGACATTGGTACATACAAGATTTCAGTATACATTCCACCATCAATGCCAACAGAACTAGACTGGCGTCCTGATTCAGTTATTCCAGAGGACTACTATGCTAGTTGAAGTTCAGCAGTTTCTGAGTACTCCACATAACCTTGCTGCATTTAAGCTAACTTGGTGGGTGGTTATTCAGTTTAGTATCCTCTACCACTTTTGGAAGTATGAAGGTCTGTTCAAGGAATCTAAGTAATTTGTACACTGCTGCCATATTGTCCACCTATTGCACGGCACCGCTGCCGCAGGGTACAATGTGGGCATGGTGATCGTATGGACCGACAACCCGAGTTTAGGAGTTAGTTATGTTAGGCTTTACTGTCAGGACTTTCAGCTACAAGAACAAAGATCCGCTCACTGAACTAGAGATCGAAGCAGAAGTGGATCGAATCCTTACCGCTGGAAGGCGAGACCAAGTAGCAGGTATCACACTTGCTGGAATTGAGAGCACGTTGAGAACTCTACTCGCTTCGAGAAACGAACAGTACAAACAGAAAAAGCGTTTCTCAGATGGGCTCTTGACCTACATTCCGAGCCCTTTTGGAAGTCATTTGACTATCTCTTGTTACGACGGCGAGAACATCTACACACTCCAAACTACTGGAGGACATATTGGTCAGGCTCTGATGACCAAGTTGGCAGTTGATTCTCCTTTTGAAGTGAAAGAGTTCAAAGGGTCAGCTACTGAATGCCCAAAGTTAGAGGATGTAATGGATGCTTTTCTAGACTGGATGCCGTATAATGTGGCGGCAGCAGTTGTCAGGATCCTAGTTCCTGACCTAAAGTACCCACTACGAGAAGGCAGTAGATACGAGTTCTAAACGTAGTGTTCTGTTTCTTAATTTCGTGAGGTTAGTATGCCAAGAATGTCTCAAACAGATGGGAGGGTAACTTGGACAAGCTAGAAGAGCTCGAACAGTGGTTGCTCAAGAAAGAAATGGAAATCTACGAGTTAGCCAACTCTGAACGAGCTAGAAGTAATGAAACTGCCAAGAACTACGAACTTGGCAAACACATCTTGATTGGTGTGATCATCAGCAAAGTTCGAGAGCTTAAGAACAGAAAGATCTTGCTCGTTGGCGGTGAGATCGACTGTTCTTTGCTCACAGTTATGCCAAAAAGTTAGGAGTAACAATGTTGTTTGGAACTTTTAGACAAGAGTTTGATGAAGCAGAGCTAACTCTGTTGAGGAAGATCGACCAACAAGCTGGTAGTCTCAAAGATGAAGCAGTTCTACGTGCGATAACACGAGCACAGAGCTGCGTCAAAGACACCTTTCGCAACTTGCGTGGAAGGTTAGAACTGTTAGAATACACTGTTCTAACGGTCACGACTTCCCCGAAGGGATAGCAATATTCTCCAAGAATTTTTGGGAAAAGCGCCTTAGGGAGCTTACCTAATAAGGCTCTGAGATAGAAAGAGCCGTGCCCATATGGGCTAGTTGGTATGTTTTAATGAGGTCTTTCGTCATCTGCCTCTTTCAAAAGATGACAGCAACCGGAGTATTCAAATGAATCCCGCGTCCGTTGAAAAGGTCAAGCTTGCTGTTGCTTCTGGCAACAATGCTGCTTGGACCTGGGAAAAGCTTGCCGAAGAAGTGTTTACTGCGGAAGGCCTGCCTGGCCTTGGCGATCGGGCCAAAGAAGCTGCCGAGCACGCTGGTCGTGTTTGCCGCGGCTTCTACCCGAACCGAGCGAAGCTGTGGGAACAGACCTTCACGACCGCGACCGAAGAAGCCCGCAACCTCGAGTACAAGCACATCATCGAATTGATGACTTACGAGGCCAACTTCACTATCGCCCACCGTCCGATCCCGCCCAAGCCGGAACCGAAGCCGGAACCGCCGAAGGCTCCTCCTCCTCCGCCGGCGCCCGGGGCTGGTCCTGCTGCCCCACCTGCTCCTCCGGCTCCTCCCCCGCCGCCCCCGGCTGGTTAGTAGTCAGCGCAGTGCAGAAATGGAAATCCTCTAGCCCGGACCAATTCGGTCCGGGCTAGCTGTATGTTTAGAGATAAAGGAGTTTAGTATGCGGACGATTGAAAGAAGCGGTAAGGTTTGGAAAGAGTCGAAGACGAAGGAATCAGGGTTTCATGGTTGGCGGACGACTGTGAGACTGCACCCATCTGAAGCAAGGAATATCTGTCAGATCTATGACAGCTGCATGTCCGAAGAAGATTCGGAAGGTGAAGAAACCAATGTGTACTGTGCACTGGCTAGTGTCGGTGTACACTACGATGGAGAGGTCATTAACATTGAACCTCTCAAGACAACCAAGGTTGCAGCAGTGTTGGTGATCTACGTTAGTTGTGTTCGCTTTGTGAAGTAGTAGTCCCAAGTTTAGGAGTTAGTAGAAATGGAAAAGCTTACTCGTGATCAGGTACTTGATACTGTCAAGAAGCTGATGAATGTCTCGGAGTCGAGAGGATCGACTCCCGGAGAAGTTGCCAATGCTATGGCTGCTGCTCAGCAGCTTTTGGCAAAGCATGGCTTGACCATGCTGCAGGTGGAGAAGCACCGGCTAGACAAAGAGTGTCCTGTAAGGCAAGACACTTTTGAGTCCAGCTATCAATCTTTGCCAGACCATGTGTCTTTGCTGGCACTGAAGATCGCCAAGGGCTTTGATTGCCAACTGATCCTCGGCGTGAACCGAAGGAATGGAAAACGGCTGCTACACTTTTGCGGTCAGGAAGTAGACACAGCAGTTGCGAAGTACTTGTACGTCCGTTGCTGCGACGAGCTGTGGAAAGTCACTGGTATTCGTGCTCGCCAGGAAGGTTACTCTGGCAAGTCGGTGTCTACATACCGAGACTCTTTTATGTCCGGAGCCGCAATTGAGATCGGCCGCCGGCTTGAAGCACAGAGAAAGGGAGACGTGGTTGCTGAACCCAAGATCGGAGCACTTATGGTGCTCAAGAATGAGCTGATCGACGATTACGTCACCAGGATGTTCCCCAACCTCAGAGTTGGGAGGAGTCTTAACATCAAGACCGGCGATGGATTCCACGACGGAGTCCAGCACGGTAGGAAGATGGATCTTACGTTGAATGGCGTCCAAGGCAAAGCAGCACCCTCTCACAATGGATACATTCAGTAATGATCAGGAACTTGAAACAACTTGAGGAAGTGTTCAATGTATACACTCCTAAGCCACATTCTGCTAAACACAGGATCGTGGAGCAGAAGAACTTCAAGGTGAAGGAAGAAACCTTCACTGAGTATCTTTTGGTAATGGACGTCCCAAACTGTGGAGATTGGGTCTTCCACGGTGATAACAATCCGAAGAACGGAAGTTGTGGCTTCGGCGGCGATTGGATGAGCTTTTCAATGGTCGATGGCACGGAACTCAAGCTAAAAGGTCCGTGGCATTCTTCAGATGACAGATTCCATGACAAGCATCTGACAATGGGAGTCATCTGCACTTCACCAATCGACATGTGGAAACCACAGGACTTTGAAGGTGTGGTTTTCATGGACGAAGTGCCGGTGGTTGGTGAGTTCCAACGTATCACTGACCTCTGCGAACGAATGGTGATAGAGAAGTACCCGCAAGGGTTACACTGCTACACCAGAACTTCCGGCGGTGCAAGTGGTAATCACTTCGCTTCTCCTGCTAAAGCGTGGGCAAACAGAAATCACTGGATCGAAAACGGATATAGAAGGGAGACTATCAGTGGGTAAGGTACCTTTGATGCCACTAAACACTCTCGCACGGTGGCGAGAGGCTGCACAAGCTAATGATGACTATAAACGTTAGATCATTCGCACAGCAGTAAGTTTCAAGAGTTTTGACGCGGCAGAAAAGGCAGCTGAAACAAGCTGGTTGGACGCTCTTCACTTCCTTGAAGCACAAGCTAACGTCGTTGGTGACGATGTTGTCTCTATGCTGAACGAAGGACTTGCGAAGAGAGACTTTGAGCTTATCAACCTTTCTGCCTGGAAGGCAGTTCAGCCACCACCAAGTTTGCTGTCACACATAGTGTTGTTTGACACAGACGATAGGACGGTCTGGATTGGCCCTTTCAAGAATGAAGCTATGGCTCAATCATTCGTGGACGGGCAGGCTCCAGACGATAGAGACTACTTCAACCTCATCCAGCTCCAATCTCCAGAAAGTTTTCTCAATCATGCCCGAGCAAAGCAGCGAGCAGCCGAGAATGTTGACTCCGACAAGGGTGGTTCATAGCCACATTGATGGAGATGACCACCCGCCCACTTTGCATGTAGATATACGTATCGAGTGCAAGTGGCAAGTACCCACTGACTTCGTGTTAAGGTACGTGAACGAAGCAGTCCGTCAGTGGGAAGAGAAGTTACCAGAACTGAATCGAACTCTAAGCTAGGAGAAAGTCATGCGGTCGTACAAGAAAAGCTTCCCAGAACTCAATGTTGTTCAGAATCTCGAAGAAAGGGGGTTCAAGAAGTGCGAAGTCCGTAAGTTTAACGTAAGTACAGCTTATGGGTTCTGCACTACTGAGAAAGAACCCAACGTGGACATCTTCTTCCATCTTCGCCAAGGCAATACGCCAGAAGCTGGAAAGAGTCCTGTCCTTACTAACCCAACCAAAGAGATGATGGAGGTTCAGTTACATGGATTTCCAGTCACTTCGGTGGATGGGCGAGATATGATTCGTCCACCAGTTTTGCCAAGAGCTGGTGATACCCTCTACGGCTATGTTGGCTTCGACAACAAGACGCAGAAGAAACAGCTAGAGTCTTGGTGCTTTGGCCTACACTTGGCCGAACTTCAGGACAGCTACAACATGCGTAGCAAGCAGCGGAATGAAGAGCTGCATACGCTTACTACCTTCTATGTCTGTGTAGAGACTAAAATCCCAGACGGGACCTACGCAGACAACGCATTGAAGTGCATGATGCAGAAGTTCAAGACTTCTCGCCAGGCAGTGTTTGAAGGTAATGACACTACTCATCTGAGAGAAGTAGTGAGAACGAGCTTTCGGAATATGAACCATGATGTTCAGAAGCTTTTGTTCTTTGCACTGAACAAGATGACCAATCAGTGGGATCAAATTGCCAGTCCCTTCCCAGAGACTGAGAACTTTCTTCAGAAGGCAATGCGAGCTCAACCTGCACCGAGAAAGACAGCATAATGGCAGCGCCGGTCGTCTATTATGAAGCTCTGCCAGTAGCCGACCAGTGGCTGCCGTCTCTGTACAGTTATCGTCAAGACGGACTCACCAAGAAAGTGATTTGGGAGTCCGAGGTAACATGTAAGACAAAAGAAATGGCTGAGCAGAGAGCTCAGTCACATGCTCGAGATCTTGGTATGTACGCTTTTCAGGATGACTTCACATGACCAGAGAAGAAGCAAGTAGAATAATAGAACTAGCAGCTAGTCCAACCTGGACTCCAGATAGCGGTTATCCTTCTCTACAATTCGTACTGCTAGCACTTGTCCACTTCCAGAAAGAAGTGTTAGACGTAGAGAGACATATGGCAAGAGGTCTGGACGATGTGCCTCTTCCTAAATCACCTGGGTGATCTGAGGCACTGATTGTCTTCCATCCATTTGGCTAGAAAGATCCACTTACCATCTTCACTGAGAACCCAGAAGATGGCATTTACTCTACCATAGGGATCTGTATCACCCTGCTCTATGTACAGCTTTCCTTTCACCAGGAGAGCTTTCAGTTTGTCTCTTGCTACTTTGCCTTTTACCAGTTCATCATCAGTAATGACAACTGTCTGTCGAACTCTGCTAACTTCCCATGCGTCGTAGCCAGCAGCTCTGATTCCCATTTTGGGAACATAGCTGATTCCAAAGCCTAGGTCTATTACTCCCTTCACAGTATCAGCATCGTGAACTTCAGTAACAAAAACAGGCTTGGCTACTGTTGGTGCTGAAGGATCAACACAGAGAAGTAGAAAAATGATGCCCATTTTAGCCCAAAAGAACCCAAATAGTCTCAAGTTAAACCCTGTTTTAGCCTAGGTCTGCTCGAGTTTGATCGACAATTGGACCTAGGACACCCTTAATTTGAAAAACAGAATTACTTTGGTTCGTCCTTCTTGTTAACAGAGTCTAGAACAGCTTGAGCACCGCGTTGCTCGGCTTGTGTTAACTTAACAGCACTTACGTCATTGCTGATTTCATGAGTGCGTTTCCTGAGCTGCTTGATCTCGTCATGAAGTTCTGCTAGCTCTCGAGTAAGAGCCGCAATCTGAGCAGTCTTCTCACGGTCCTGACCTTTAAGAAACTCTCGCTCCTGAACTGCAGCTAAGAGCTGGTCGTTGGTCCGGTCTAGACGAACAAGAGCTTCGTCTCTGCTCTTTGTGATCTCGTTGATCACGATGAGAAAACCCTTTTCTTGGACCATGTCTTTACTAGCCTTCTCTGCAGCTAGCTGTGTATAGTCCTGCTGTTTTTCAGCTTGCTTTTGCACTCTCCACTTTACTAGTGCGTCAATACCTTTGCTTGAAAGAACTGTAATAACGGCAACTATCGGAGTCGTGATAGCTGTCGCCCAGGCGGCTGCTGTCGCGGCATCTGTCCACATACTAGTGTTCCATTCGTTCAGACATGTGTCCAATAGTGGACGCCATCTCCTTACAAGCCAAGTGGTACACTGAAGGTCCTGGCCATCTAGTTAACCGCTGCACCGCGAATGCAGTGGTTATAACCATTATCCCTCTGATGAAGGTAATGAATGGCAGGAACAGATATTCAGTAGAGGGTACTGCAAATCTCATCACGGACGCACATCCAGTGAGAGTAAAGAGCAGCATGTAAAACCACAGTACCCAAGCGTAGGGTAGAGATTCTTTCTTGTACAACCAGAACACAAAGAACGACGGCACCAAAGCAAAACTAAACACACCATTCAAGATCAAGCACATCTGGACGTTGTGGTCAGGCATTTTGTGGGCTGGCTTGTACTGCGCAGATGTCTGCTAGGATAGTTGCCGACTTTGGTGGAATTCGGCCGAGCAAGTGCCACTCGAATTCAATCCGAGGAACTTTAACAAAGAACTTCTCTAAGTCCGTAATCACGATTGGATCGCACTTCGGCATCCGAACTTCCACGAAAGCTAGTTCATCCAGAACTATCTTCTGCAGCCGAAAGAAAAGAGAGGATTGAAGCACAAGTCTATTGTGCTTCGCCCCATTCTCCTTATATACTAGCAATGGGTAAATTGGGTAACCCAGTTCCTTCATGGCAGCCGAGCAATACCCTAAAGTCTGGCCATAATAGAACCAAGTGATCAGTGCGTTGTCCCAGGACTTAGTCAGCATCTGGGATATGGGCAGGATTTGATAGCTCTTCAGCTCTATAACGAACGGAAATGAGACTGGAGGGACAAGGTCGCCCCAAGTCCAGTACTTATCACCTTCCCAACGTAGAGCACCAGAAGCTGGTGTAGGTCGGAAAGACTCCTTCCACCAGTGGTTGAACATCCTGTTCACTTCATACTTCTGTCGGTACTCTTTGTCTTTGACATTGATGCGAGTTTTGGCTGCTTCTTTCTGTGCTTCGGACATGGTCTTCCATCCAGTAGTGAACTCGCATAATGTAGTCTGCTATTTCACTACATATGAAGTAAATACAGTAAATCGGAACAGCTAGTCCGTGTAGAGTTACGGACAGACAGAAACAAGCCCAAGACACAAAGCTATAGAGAAGTGACACCAAGGGCTGCTAGCTTCCGTACTATGGACTGCCGATCCATCTGATCGAGCGGGAGATTGGCAGGCAGCATGTTTCTCTGCACAGCTGCGTTGAAGAGATCTTGATCTGGATAAGTTTCCAGCTTCTCTTCGAGAGGGTTCTTCGGTGCTGAAATGCCAGGACCGAGGTCAGCTTCTGGTCCAGTGGAGATTGGTGGAGGGGCACCAGGAACAGAAAATCCCTGCGTAGAAGCAAGCACCCACGCATTGCCGCCGTCGGCACAAACCTGCAGATCTTTCACAGCTCCGTTGATAAGAGACTGAATCTCTTGAGCCGTCATCAGCAAAGGCTTGTTGGTGCTCGGCTCAAGAATCCACCACTTCGACGAGGAAGAAGGTGCAGTTGGCTCTGGCTCTGGCTCAGGTGGATGCAATGCCAAAAGACGACGCACTTCTGCTTGACCGATTTCCGGAGCAGGACCAGAGAACATGTTTACCTCACTAAGGAAAGAAATTCGGATCTAACTTTGGGATCCTCACGAAATACTCCAAGAAGGGATGAAGTCACCATCTTAGAATTTGGTTGCATTACGCCTCTACAGGACATGCACGAATGTGCTGCATTTATCAAAACTCCGCAGCCTTCGCACTGTAGATGTTCCATAAGAGCCAGAGCAATCTGTTGAGTCAGTCTCTCCTGAACTTGAAAGCGCTTTGCGAAGCAAAGCACTAAACGTGCTAGCTTTGAGAGACCAACTACTTTGCCGCCCTCTTTCTGGATGTATCCAACAGCGGCAGTTCCAGTAAAGGGTAGCATGTGATGTTCGCAGAGACTAACAAACGAGATGTCTTTGCAGACCACTAGTTCGTCATACTGCACGTCAAACTGCCGAGACAAGATCTCTGCTGGGTCTTCTTGATAACCAGAAGTCATCTCTTGCAGAGCTTTGATTACTCTCTTAGGAGTATCTTTCAGTCCGTCTCTGGTAGGATCCTCTCCGAGTAAAAGAAGGAGATTGGTTATGCCCATCTCACAGTAAGGCAGTCGGCTTTGAGGTTCCATTATCCGTGTGGCGTTGGAGGTTGTACTTCTGCCAAGATGTATAGATCATTGGGCCAGAAGTACTCTTCTGCATACTCATGCTCACCGAAGGGCGATGCCTTATATCTACAGAGAATTTGACCCTCTGTATTGATGCCAATAGGCTTCATGAGCACATCTGAAGCTCTGTTAGCCGGGTTTCCGTTCTTGAGCTTCACTCCAATAACAGCACCTTGGAGTAAGGCAATCGCTTCGGGTTCTTGTTTCATTGTGGCTGAGGGTGGATGACACACTTGATGTGTCCACAGTTAGGACACACTGGAAGACATGAGAGTTCTTGAACAGTCATGAGATCCAAGATTCTCTCGTGGCGACGAGCAGCTCGGATCTCATATAGAGCTAAAGCAGCTTCAAGAGCACCTAGAGCTGCTTCAGTTTCCATACACGGAATTTGAGCAAGAAGGTACTTGGTTCTGTCAATTAGTACACGAAGTACTTCTTGAACAGTAGTACCCTCATGAGCTCCTTTGTTAAAGGGAAAGCTGACGCCCTCTCTCATAACAAAGCGGATGTCCTGTCCTTTAGGACTTTGCGCTTCGGCGTCTAGGTACTCCACCCAGTAAGCGTGTCCCGCTTGGAGAATCTTCATTCTTTTCTTCTTCTAATGCTTTGCTTGCCATCCTGGCCATCCTGGCGTAAACTTCTTCCATGATATGCGGTCTAAACTTGAGTGAGTTCTGGTCAACGAACTGATCAATAGTACACACCTTGCCTCTGATCTTCTTCTTGAGTCGAGCACGGAAGGCTTGTGTCGCTTCTGACCACTCAGTAGTGAGAACCCAACCCTTGCTGATGAAATACCAGATGTCTTTCATAGTTCAATCCTGCTAATACCGCCTTCTTTGACAACTAGAATTCGGTTGTCAAACAAAGCTTTGAGGTTGTCATCATGTGTCATGACCAAAACAGTGCCAGATTTTGGTACTATCTTGGTCTTTAGTAAACGTACCACTTGTTCTGCACCAACAGAGTCGAGGGCAGAAAACGGTTCATCAAGTAAGCGAAGGCTAATAGGAGCATGAGCTCGTGACGAGGCGAGGTCTCCGAGTGCGAAGAGAGTTGCAATATCAATTCTTTGATGCTCTCCTCCACTTGCTCCTGCATAATCTTGCGAACCCATTGCAATCTCTGCTGCAACATTGAATCGGTCTCTTTGCTCTCCAGACTGCAATGTGGTCTGAGTACTAAATCGTACCTTTGCTGTACCGTCGGTGAGAATGGAAAGGTACTCATTAGCATTAGCATTGAGGATAGGTGTGATTGTATCTAAGAGCAGAGACTTCACTCCTTTGTTGCCAAATCCGTCGATCCAGAAGTTGAGGATATTGACTTGTCCTTCAAGTTCGAAGAGGAGAGAGGACTTCCTTGTTGAAGCAGTTTGTTTGGTCTCAAGCTCTTCGCATGCAACTCTGACAAGCTCTGCGTAGGGACTGGACTCGGCTTGCTTTTCTTCAAGACTGGTAAGGAGCTCTGTTCTTCTGGCGAGCCATTCTCGCATGGCTCTTTCTTGTCCGTCGATTTTGGTTTTGAGAACGTTAGCTTCAGCCTCTTGACTTCTCGCCCGTTCAAGAATTTCTCTAACGCTGCTAAGCCCGCTTTTGAGAGTGTTAGCTCTAATCTCAAGGGAGATGATCTCCCTCCCTTTACTATTAACAAGCTTCTGTTTTTCTTGCCCTTCTTCCCACTTTTGGTAACTTTCGGCATTGAAGTAAAGTCCTTCAGCGATTAAGTGGTTAGAGTTGATTTCTTTAAGAGCAGCAGACAATCTCTGTAAGTCTATGATGACCTGATTTCTAACTACACCAGAATCACCAAGCATTGCCATCTTCGCTTTGGCAGTAAGCACTTGACCACATCGAGTGCAGAGTATAGCACTGTCCAAAGACCTGATTGTACTGTCAGCACTGGCTAGATCTACATTCTTTGAAGTCATTTCTGCTTCTATAGAAGCTTTCTGCTGGCTAATCCTTTGATAGTCTTTCTTCAGACCATCTATACCCTGTTCTGGATAAGGAGGAGTTTCAGTCGGGTAGCCAGCCAAGTCAGTATTGAGCGTGTCAATGGATCCTCTGAGCCGCTCAATTTCTTTTTCTGTATCGCTGATTCTTCTCTGCGAATGCTCTGCAAGCTGTCTTGCCTGTACCACCGCAGGCGAGCTCGCTTGGCCTTTGAGCCGTTCATACTCTGCTGCCAAGCTCGGATCATATGATGGTTTTGCTTCTTCATGAGCCGAGCATTTTGCTTCAAGCTCCTGTACCTTCGCCTCCTTGGTCTTGGCATAATCTAACTCTTGAGTCCGTAGCGTTTGTAGATTTTTGCGTAGATCTTCTGCAGCTCTTGTGAGTTCGGCAAGACTGGTTCTGGCTGCCGTATAGGCTTTCTCAATGTCTTTAAGCTTAGTTTTGGCTCGTTCTTGGGCTGCTGCGAATCTCCCCATCCCAAGCAGTGACTCGAGTATGTACTTCTGATTACCATCGTTGAGAGAGGAGAAGCCAGCAGCTGACTGAGGAAACATGACTGCTGCACAGAAAGTTTCGTAGTCCAGTTGAAGATACTCATTCACCACTTTTTGGGTTTCAGCATCTGAACCTTTGGTCTTGTCAGCTCCGTTGACATAGAGAAGAAGTTTGTTTCCGTACTTGCTGTGGTCTCGGTGTCTGTAGACTAAAAGCTTCCCTGAGTCTGCCAGCACCTCGTGATAAACCACAGTCTCGCCCTTGCCATTACGACAAACCTTAGCGTTGCTGGCTCCGAAGCGGTTAGTTCTACCGAAGAGACCGAAGCACATTGCCTCGAATAGAGCTGACTTTCCGGCTCCATTGCTCCCTCCGGCATCTTTGTTAAGACCTTCAACGAGAACGAGTCCTCTGTCAGCAAGATCGAGGCTAGCATTTTCATAGCTGAGAAAGTTTTGCAGAGCTAGGCGTTGGATTTGCACAGTTCAAATACTTTGGCTAAGAAAGCACAAGTGAAGTCAAAGATGCCAGGAGCTGTCTTCTCTGCATTGCCAGCAACATTAAGACATTCTATCTTATGATGCTGAATAAAGTTCACCACTAGTTCTACATTTATCAGAACATCTTCTGCAATATGCAGACTAAGGGAAGGCTTGTTTGCTGCAATTATAGCCTTCATAGTGCAGATCTCGCCAGCAGAAGTCCATGTCTTGGCTAGCCTGAGTGTTCCATCAGACTCTTCAACATTGAGTTTAGTCCTGGGTGGATAGTCTTCTGACCAATGTTCTTTAAGTCCGTAGATTGTACCAAGAGCTGGAAACGATCCTTCAAGAGTTCTGAATCCTAGAGGAGCCCATCCTCCGGTTAACAGACCACAAGCTCTGGCTGCAACTAAAGCACCTTGATCTACGCCAGTCTGTCCGCCAGAGATAACTTTTCTGAGAGTCATTTGATTGGCGTATGGAAATGGCTTCCATACTGGTAACTATGTTCAAAGGCTTGATAGGCGTCTGCTGAACAGCACGACTTGTAGAACTCAGGCAGGTGCAAGTCTACAGGAATTCCCAAATATCTGTCTAATTGTATCTTAGATGCCGTGGCCTTTGAAACAACATACGCACAAGCTCCGTTCATCCAGATGATACCGTGGCTTGGATGTCTAGCAGGTATGAGGTAAGTTCTGTTTTTATAATTGAACGACCCATTGAGCCAATTCATGGCCTTACCGAATACATGCACTATCTCATAGTGGTTGATACACAGTACTTCTATTGCTTCTTGTACTGCATCTTGCCAACCACCACGAGGAACGGCATCATCCTCTAAGATCAGGCCATAGTCCTTCTCTATCAAGCCCATTGTTTCTTGATGTCCTCGAAAGATACGGTAAGCAATGATCTGCTTTGGCTCTAGAGAATTGTGTCTAGCATCCCAGCCGTCGCTCGGTGGAGTAGGCCAATCAGAGTTGACGTAGGTCTTGAACTCCACCTTCTGCTGAGTCAAGAGTTCAGCAGTAAGGGATCGCTTGTGTGGAGTAGTCAAGATACAGACGTCGAAGTTCATGCCAGAACCTTAATTAGAAGCCAGACTAGCTTCAGCACCATCATACCAAATATGAAGCCTAGGCAGAAGTTTACCATGCAGAATAGGAACAGACCTCTGTCTGTTACAGCATCTTCACTCCCCATTTCTCTTCGTAGATCTTCTTGCATACGTCCATATCCCTACTTTGAGTGCCCAGCACCTTACCTTCTGCTGAGCACAGGTGTCGAAGCAGTATGTTCTTGCTGACTACTATGAGTCCATTTTGCTGACGAATTCTCATGCAGTAGTCATTATCAGCATACATACCAGTCCCAGTAAATCTGTTGTCTAAGAATCCAATTCTGTGGAACTTGTCTTGTGGCATTAGCCAAGCAATACTTGGGTAGAAGTCGGCTTCCCAGTGATCTTCGAGACTCCGAGTGTACTTCGCCCAGTGGATCTTCATGCCCGGATTGTCGTTTGCTGGACAAACCATCCATGCTCCAGTCCGTTCTTTCAGCTCAATCAAGTTGAGCAGCCAATTACTACTAGTCGGAAAACTATCGTTCCCCACAAAGAAGATGTAGTCGCTGTCTGGTGCAACCTCTTTAAGTCCTTCATTGAGAGTTAAGCAAAACCCTCTGTTTTCTTTAAGATCTATTCGCTTTGAGATGAAGCGGTGAGAGATCTTGATAGGACACCCTCCGTTAACTAAAACAACATGAGGAATAATGGTTCGCGGCCAGAATTCCATCATGTTGTCTAGAAACTCAACGGTCATTGCCGCCAAGTTGTTGTACGCTGTGACTACACTAACTTTCATGTTTTGGCTTCAGTACGAGAGTGAGGTTGCCGTAAGGATGAGCGTCATACCATTGAGGCTTAGCATGAGGAAACTTGTAGTCTAGATCAAAAATCTCAAAGCCCGCGGCCGTGCAGGCTTTGAGCCACCATTCCTCATCTTCCCTGATAACATGAGTCTTGTCAAGCTCATATTCACGGATTCGATAAACCTTTCCATCTCCGAGAGGAACAGTGATCACACATGTAAGCTGACACGCTTCTTTTAGACTTGTCAGAACAGAAGCAACATCTTCGTAGGGAATGTGTTCCAAAGTATCTTTTGCTACTACCAGATGGTTCATAATAGGCAGATCGGCCAAATTCCCAGAGTAGAGCTTAGCTCTAATGTCTGGACTGCTGTTGTTTATAGCATACTCACTGATGTCGAAACCCTCTGCGTAGACACCAAGTAGGTTAAACGCTTTGACCAAGAAGCCTTTTGCACAACCAAAGTCAAGAGCAGTAGGTCGTGAAATGTTACCTAGATAACGTTTCTTCAACTCATTCGCAAAGGGCAAGACTCTTTCAGGCATCCAACGATAGTTCTGGTACCCGGAAAGACCCTTCTCTACGCCTCGCTCGTAGTAGTCCTCGCAATACTGATCACGCAAATTCATTGTGCTGTGTTGGTAAGAGGATGTCGTCTACTAGTTCGTTCTGCGCTGAATACTTACAGAATGAACAGGCATGGTGTCTCATCCGCATGGGCTTGCCATAGAACTCAGCAATATCTTCTATTCTGCAGACTCTGAATTCTTCCAGTACGTTCTTTGCTGTCTCTGGTGTGAGTCCTATGCTTGGGCATGGGTAAACCCAGCCATCAGGAAACACGAAGGGCTTTACTGCGTGCATGTAGCAGTGATCGTGTTTTCTCTCTGTCTTTACATTGAAGTCTGACAGGAAAGTAAAGCTGTGTGGATTCCTTTCTACAGCTCTTCCTACATGAAGCATCATCGAGTCGATGTTTGCTGCACCAGCAGTCAAGTCAGGAGTGACCCGAGTTGGAATCCGTGCTTCTTCAGCAAATCTAGACACAACTGGATATACTAGATCGCTGTCTTTCGTCCAAATATAGACAGCACTAATCTCCAGCTTTGGATTAGCTTCTTTCGCTTTGCATATGTTCGCGGCAATTAGGTCTCCCTTGCCTTCATTAAAGCCATGAAAGGAGACTCTCATCCACTGCAAAAGATCAAAGCGGTGGAACCAATCGAACTTTATTGCATTAGTGATGAGACCTTGCTTCATACTTCTGCTGTCGGCCAATTGGCAAGCAGAGTCGAGATCTCTGAAAAGTGTGGGTTCTCCACCACCTGTCCACTCGACTGCTCTAGTTCCGAGGTTCCAAAAGTCAATCAAGACTTGCCGAACTTGCTCAAGAGTAAGATGTTGTCCAAGGATTCTGCCTCCATAGCAGCAATACTCACACTCTAGGTTGCAAATGTTAGTAGGCGCTATGTGTACCATAACTGGCGACATATCTCCAGACTGTTGGAGCTCTGTCAGCATCGGCAAATGCTTGAGCAACTTAGCAGTGTTGCTGGTGTACGTTCTAGCTTCCATTACTCTTCTCCCAAAAGAGTTAGACCTTCGAGTAAAAGGTCATCAGCTGGAATCACCGAAGGATTGTTCTCTACATAGGTCTCTAAAAGCCGTTTATCATTTCCTACTTGGGAATTACTAATTCTAGGCGGTGCCTTGGTATCATCTGCTTCAAAAACCACCTGAATTCGCGGGTAATACACCTTTAAGGCTTCGAGATCTGCTTTTGATTTGCTGATGACTCTGAGAAAATCCTTTTCCGGGTCGCAGGTTTTCCAGGCAATTGCTTCTTTTGCCACTTCCACAGAGGTAAACGTGTGGAAGCACGGAGCTGTAGTTCGTAGCTCTTTGATATTCCATCCTTCGTCGATGATAGTAAAGCACTTTGGCTCATCCCGCTCTCCGAAAGAAAGTTGAAGTGGAGACCCGACATAATGGAACTTACCGCCTGCCAAGAACTGCCGTTTGTGGTAATCACCAGCTATTGCATAACGGCACTTATCAAACGGAATGTCTTGAATTGACAGCTCTGTCTTAACATGCATGTCATAAGGACCTACTGCAGCTTCACTCACTCCCTGATGGAATAAGAGTAGGTCCACTTTGGGCATAGCTTGAAGCCAACCCTTCATGCCTTCAATGTCTGTCGTGTAAGGGTAAAGAGCTACCGACCCTTCTCTCTGGATGATAGAGGGCTTGTCCACCACTGTTGCAAACTCTCTAAAGATGTCCGTACTGTAGACATCTCCTACTTTGCTGTATTGGTCATGGTTCCCAACTAACATAACCAATCCGCCAGATGGGAGTTTGCTCGACAAAGTACGAAAGGCAAAAACTGCGCCTGTCAGTACATCTATATCTACCTTTGTCCTAGCGTGAAATGTATCGCCTAGGAAGTAGACTGTGGAAATGTTTTCTTTTTCCACTAGTTCAGCAGCTTGCAAAACTATGTTGATGCAGTCTTGCAGTCGAGAGTTCCTACCGCTCGCTAAGCGGTGGCTGAACTGCTCATGGTTATGACAGTGGAGGTCTGAGAAAAAGAGTTGTTTGCTCATCTATTGCAAACCTCGCCACTCTTCTCCTTCGCTGATTTGTCTCTCTACTGCTTCAGCCATTCGCTCGGCAGGATCCTTCCTGATCTCCATAAAGTAGAGCCCTTCTATTCTGTCCGCTTTTACTGCAAAGGTCATCTCAGGGGAGTGCACAATTCCTACGAGCTCTTGTCTGGTGAATTTCTCTACAATTACTTTCGCGGCACCTCTTGGCATGACAGCAAGAGCAAAACCGCCAGAGTCCATGAGTACGACTACTCTTACTAGCTCTTGTTCATAGGTTTGCTGAACTGCCATTAGAATTTCTCCGTGGGGCCATTTTCTTCAATGTGATAAGGCCAGTCGTGCTGACTTCTTGGATGTGCCATAGGTATCAGCCAATTCAGATTTGGAATCATCTCAGCTACTGGCAAGTGCTTTATGTGCTTGATCTCACACTTCTCTTCTAGGTCGTCTCTAAAGTTTATAGAGAGCAGACTTGTTCCATGAGAAGCTCTGAAGAACGTGCAGAGCCAATCTGTTCCTTTTACTACGGCAAAAGGTGTCCAAGCGTACTGTGCATATCCAGTCTCTTCTTCAAACTCTCTGCACATAGCTTGAATTGGTCTTTCTCCAGGCTCAACATGTCCTCCAACACCATTAAGCTTTCCTCTCTGCCAATCTGGATGTGTTTTCCTAACGAACAAGATTTGTTGCTCATCAGCAGAAAAGAACAGGCCGTTGACATAGATGTTCATAACTACTCCTGAGAAAGCTTCTTGGCTAGGCTTAACAAAGCTGAATGAAGAGGGTGAGTCTTGTCTACTGAGAACCCGTCAAAGCCGTCCATCTCAGCTAGGATCCTACCAGATGTAGCTTTAGACATTCTTACTTTGAGTTCCCTACCCGATTCTATCCGAGCGCCTAAGACTTCTACACCCATGTAGAATTGAGAGATCTCAGGAGTACTGTGTCCAAGAGCGTTGAAGTAATCAACCACCACTTGGTTGGCTAGCATCTCCATTTCCTGTTCCGTTAGCACTGACACTAGATTGCGTTTCAGTGCTTGTAGCAGGATTGCTTTGCTGAGCATTGGTCACCGGCATAAGAGGGTACTTTCCGTCGTAAGGATAAGTCCAGAGCCAAGGATTCTCTGTTACAATATTCACCCAATCTTTCTTTATGAACTTGCGAATTGAACACATGTTTGGATCTACAGTGTACCAAGTACCGCTGGTAGTAAGAATCTGCTCTTTGCTCGGAGACTTGATCTTTCCTCTTAAGTATCCATAGAACAAAGCACAATAACTATCAATACCTATTTTGGTGCTGTAGCCGTAGCCTTCTGGATGAGCATACCCATTCTGCACAAAGATGGGCAAGTTGAACGTGCCGAAAGGAGGAGCAAGTTTATTCTTGATGATCCTGCCTACTACCCATCTGCCGATTTCAGTGCCTGAGTCATCGGTAATGAGAGAAGTCTTAGAGCCTCCCTCGAACATTAGATGGATTCTCGTACTGGCGATAAACGGCCATGCCTTACCACCAGGAGTGTGAACTTCAGAATCATTTGAACCAATCTTCTCTCTGGTCTGATTGGTAGAGATGACAGCAATGCGAGTGCGGTTCAAGATGTCTCGAATCTTCATTACCGCCTCGTTCATGGCATTGGCTTTGCTCATGTCCCTAGTATCCATGTCAGCTTCTTGCCGATGCTTTGTGCTCGTCGCGGCGATGCTATCCCATCCTATGGCATAGGGAACACTGTCTTTACTTTTCTCCTTTGTCTGACACACTTGGAATATCATCTCTCCACACTGCTCTACAGTCTCTGTCGCGAACAGCCATAGTTTGTCTGGATCTCCACCCAGAGCTCGAAAGAAGTCTGGATGGAAAGCACCTTCTGCTTCGGCTAAGATAGAGATGCCGCCTCGCTTTTGGTTCTCTATCAAAAGATAGTAGAGCAACATAGTCTTTCCAGAAGACCAGTTGCCTACAATTTCTGTAATGCGACCATACCCTACACCACCACCTGAACCGCCACCAAGAGCATGATCTACTGAAGGAATTCCTGATCGTAAGACGTCTGTATGCCAGACTGGATCACTCGCTTTTCGGAGTGCGTTGTCCAGAGCCTTCTGCAGATCTGCGATTGCCATCTTTGACTTTCCAAAGCTTGAAAGATAGAGGAACAGAAGCTACTACATCAGGTTGACTATCCCAAACTACTAGTAGCCTGTCTCTTCTGACCTTAAAGACAAAGCCAGATCTGTTCTTATGAAATATTCTATCTCCTTCTTTGAAAGTCACTTGAGTTCAAAAAGGCCGGGCTAAGCTCTCAGAGTGATCTACTTCACCCTTGGATCGGCATCTCGAAGGCACTGCCTTACTTAGCCCGACGCCCCGAACATTCTGTTTTTCAAATTTAGGGTATTGGGACACCCGTATATGAAAAAACTCGGCTGGTCCAGGGTTTAAACTGGGCTCAGCCGAGTCAAAATCGACCCATTTTAACGCAACTGGGCCTGCAAATCTTGGGCGACTTGAGAGTTTCCACCGTTTGCTGAAGCTTGGCGAAGCGCTTCGATCTGCCGTTGGAGCTCAATGTCTTCTGGCTTCATACCAGACTGAGCCGGCGGGCTAAAGGGTGGGCCCGGTGATTGTGGCATGGGCGGTCCTGCTGGCTTGAAATAGTCCGCAGGTGTCTTCCATGCTGTCTCACCATCTAACATAGTCGGTCCAGAGAAGCCTGAAGCTACCAACTGCTTGAGTTGGGTTTCAGTCATCTTGACCGAAGTATTGTTGTTGTACACCCAGAAGTTCCGATCCGGCACAGGTGCTGGAGGAGGCGTGGGTGGAGCAGGTGGGGTAGGTGCCGGCGGTGGTGCAGGAGCTGCAACAGGAGGCGGTGGGGCTGGAGGTGCAGGAGGAGGCGGAGCGACCGGCGCTGGAGGTGCAACAGGAGGAGCAGCCTTTCTCTCGATCTTGAAGCCAAAGTCTTCTGGCTTCTTCCACCCGCTCGTGCCGTCCAAAGTACAGCACTGAATTGCCAAGCCCTGTTTGAAGAGCTCAGCCGCTTCCTTCACCTTCATCTGCACCTGCTGGCTGTTCCGTGGATCGAATATCCACAGAGCTTCCATATTCATCGGATACGTAACTGTCTCGAGCACCTCGACCTGAACTGATCCAGGCATTGGCGGAGCCTGAGTCTGGGCGGGAGCTTGTCCTGCTGGAGCTCCTGCCGCTGGCTTTCGCAGACCTTCAAGGTACGCTTCTTCGGTTCCTTCCAAGCATGCCTTGATGTAGGCATCTTCAGAAGTTTCACCTACACCGTACTTCTTGAACTGATCCTCGCTGGTCCAGGCAGCAATCTCTTCTGGAGTGCCTAGAGGAGTTGAGTGACGCTTTGCCAGCACACTCCAGTCTGGGTAATGATCCGCAGTTTTGGTCTTTGGTGTGTAGGTGATAGTAATGTCAACACCCTTGTGGATGTCAGTAATGTCACCATAGTCAGGCGAGGCAATGATCGCCAAGATGTCGCGGTAGACATTGACATTCGTGTCGAAGACCAACGGACCTTTGCCGGCCTGAGCATGAGGCGGTCTTGTCACCACCATGAAGGCAATCCGGTTCTTCACCGTCATTGCATCAGCTCTTTCCAAGCTGATCTTGTCGCCAAGAGCGTGCAGTCTGTCCAACTCAATCTTGAGTGGACAAGTAGCATCCATCCTCGGCGTGCACGCCTTTCCGTTCGGTCCCACACCGAAGCACTTCTTGAACTTCCGCCAAGCAGTTGGCGACGCTCCGAAAGGCGGCAGGATCCGAAGTTCGTTCGGACCTTCAGCAAGCTCAAGATATTCAGTCTTGGCGTACTGATTCTGCTTCATCCTTTCATGTTCTTCTTTTGCGTAATTGACATCAACGCCCATGTTTGGTTCCTAATACTTGGGTTGCAATGGACTCCAACTCTTCTACAGTTCTATCTGGTTGCTTATAGTTCCTAAGACTTGTGTCGATGTGATCCTTTAGCTCGCCCATAGGATCGGGTCGAGGAGCAGCATACTCTTCTCGCCGAGCTCTGGTGGACATACTTTGCAGCATGTCCTTTCTTTGCCAAAGGGCACTCTCTACTTTCTTAAAAATGTCTAAGACATGACCATAACGGGTTTTTGCTGCTACGGCAGCAATGTAGGCGGGGTTCTTGTAGGCGAGGCTATCTGACCTGTCCACCGTTGCTTTGGAAGCTTGCGACTCAAGGTACTTTATAGCAGCCTCTTTGGCATCCGGCCACACCTGAGTCTTGATGAAGTGGTCTTGCTGCTTGTACTTCGTCAGCGCTATGCTAGTAAGCACAGACCAGTAAGCAAACGTAGAAGCATGGTTCGCTCGGTTCTGATCGAGCTTGTGCTCGTCTACCTGAACTGCAGCCAGGAAAGCATTCTCGAGTTCCTCTGGCGAAGAGTTCAAATACCAGTTGTAGATGTCTTCCATGCTAGCCATAAATAAGCTCCGGCAAGATCTCTTTCATTCCTTTCACGATCTCATCATTGAGCATGAAAGTACCATACTTAGGTGAGTGGAGTTCAACAGTAACAGCAGTTCCTATTAGCTCTCTGCTGTTGAACATCGTTACCAACCACTCTACTATCTTTGTTTTGAACTCTGCTGGTAGGGCTTTCCACTGCGCCTTGGCAGCATTGACTCGACCTGCTTTCTTTAGGTCGATGAGATCAAAGAGCTGTTGGAACTGAGTCATCGAACAAACCGAAGGTTCTTGACTGGGTATTTCATACTAATCTCTTAGTGATGTTCTCGTTGTTGTACATCTTCCTGAGCTGCAACCAGCCTGGATCAAAGTTTCCCCAATCAGTAATTGGAACTCCTCCTACATTTACCGGAACGTGCCTTCCTACCGGAGGTCTAACAGCTTGAGCTGGGTGTTCCAGAGGAGAAGCATGCAAAGGGACTGCAGAAGTCAACCTCTGACACAATTCCTTGTCAGCTTCCCAATCTCTCTTACCTTCATGTGTAAGAAAAGAGACTCTTGCACATCTTCCAGCAGACACATTGGGTAGGAAGTTTTCAGGGATTAGTGGCAAGTCTTCTTCATAGATCAATGGAAGATGCCATTGTCCCCACTCTAGTTTGTTTGGAATTGAGTTGTCAAGAGCAGTTCTTGCTTTGTAAGCAAGGTTCTGAAAGTGTGGCTCAGTGGCAGGATGACAGCGAAGAGCAAACAAGTTCTCAAAGTTTGTAGCAGAGACAATGATTGTAATCCACATCCAAGGCTCTAAGATCCTGTTACCAATTTGCTTGGTAGTAATTCTCTCGCTCATCCAATAGTCCTCTTGAGAGCATTGACCTTCTTCATGCGACCCCAGTTGTAGCCTACTTTGATGTCTACCTTCAAAGGTACAGTTAGCCAGGGATACTTCTGACTCTCCAAGATCGACTTGGTCACATCGACCACTTGCCAGAAGTGATCTATCCGGCACTCAAAGACAATGCTGTCATGCACAGTCAGTAGTGGGTAAGCATCCAGTCCAAGAGACCGAAGAGCTTTGGCAGTGTTCACTATACCAAAGAGAGTGTACTCAGAAGCTTCTGATTGGATTGGGAAGTTGTAGGCTTCTCGGATTGCTGCGGCGTCGATGTACTCATAGTATCTACGCCTGCCGAAGTTTGTCTCTTGGTACCCTTGCTGGGTAATGATCTTCTCTTGAAGATCCATGTATTGCCAGACGAGAGGGTAGGCCATCTTATGCCCATTCCAGAACTCTCTCGCACCATTTAGAGCAGCAGCTTTGACTTGATCTAAAGACCAGCCATGGAACTGTGTTGCTGCTTTCCAAGCAAGTGTAAATGCTAGAATGAAATCTTCACCTATGGACTCAAGTGTCTTACCATAGATGATACCAAAGTTGACAGGCTTGGCTAGATCTCTCTGGAAGGCATTGACTTGTTCTTCTGGTATGCTGTAGACTCTTGCTGCCGTACTTCGGTGGATGTCCTTATCTTCTCGGTACGCTTTCAACAGCTCTGGATCACCACTCTTGTAAGCCAGCACTCTTAGTTCGATCTGGCTTTGATCCTCTTCAATCAGAACGTAACCATCTCTAGCTCTAAAGAGTTGCTTGACTGAATTAGGATCAGCTAGGACTCGACCAGCTGTTCTGGGAGTCGGCAGGTTCTGTAAGTTAGGATCTTCTGACGAGAGCCGACCATTCACTGTCCCAGGAATGTTGTACTGCGTGTGAATGATTCCATCTCTGAGTCTCTCTTTGATACCCTTGCAGTAGGTACCATGGAGTTTGCCAAGCCGGCGTAGAGCTAAGACGTGCTGAATAAACGGCTCATAAGAGTACGCTTCAAGCACTCTGGCATTAGTGCTGTACGCATTACTTCCTGTTGACTCTAGCTTTGGAAACTTGAAGTAATACTCCATCGCCAAAGCGAGGTCTCTGTTTGAGTCAGGGTTAAACTCTTTGTTTTCAGTAAGGTTAAAACCCTTGATCTGGTCGAACGTCTTGACTGCTCTCTTGTGCTCTTCAATCTTCTCTCCGAGCAGTTTGTCTAGGTTGTCAAGACCTTCGCTATCTACTTTGACTCCGTGCTGCTCCATCTTGCAGAGTTCATGGCCAAGAGGAATCACTAACGTCTGTAGAAGCCAATGCTGCTTCTCAGTCAGCTGCTTCCACAAAGGCTCTATGATTCTATTGCCGGCATCAACGTCTCTGCAAAGGTAGTAGCATTGCTTTTCTGTATCTTGAGCATTGTACAGAGACTTCCAAGGAGACATCTTCGTGTTGAGTCTTGCCAGAGACTCTAAGCGATGGTATTCCTTATGGCTTGGATCAATCAGATAGTGAGCATAGATGGTGTCAAACGCTATGTCAAGCTGTTCATTCTCCCACTCTGGAAAAGTCCAGCTGACCCACTTCTGATCGAACTGTGTGCCATTGTGCCAGACATTTCTTCGCTTCTTTAGAGCTGCAGCAACAGCAGGCAGAATGACTGCAAGCTCTTTCTCTTTCCAATAGTAAAGACTTACCGTACCTTTAGCATACAGAGGTATAGCTCTACCATGCCCTGGACGAAGCGAGAAACCGATTGAGGTTACCCAACCTTCGTTGGTAGGAAAGAGTTGGCCTTTAGAGTACTCCTTGTTAGAAGTTTCCAAGTCCCAAGTGACCCAGCTGGTCTCTGGCGTTGCTGCTATCTCAGCCAAGAAGGCTAAGACTTCTTCTACATTCTTAGCTGTCTTGTAGTCAGTCTCTTGCTCATCCTGTCTGGTGAGCATTCCTTCTTCCATCCTCTTTCGTAGCCAAAGCAAGTCATCAATCATCTCTGCTCGGAGACGTTGCTTTGCACTACCCTGAGAATGAAAGAGCTGTGCAGGCTGACCAATCGGAAAGACCAAGAGGTGTTGATCTAGAGTACATGGTAGGCCGTGTCGGCGAAGCTTCTTGATACCCGTCTCACCAGTTAGCCACTCAAGAGCTTCAGCTCCTACAGCGACAATAGCTTTGGGCTGAACAGATCTTATCTCTTGGAGAAGATGGTTCTTGCAAGCAGTGAAGTGCTTAGTCTTAAGCTCTTTGTTATAGGTGGCACACTTAACACAGTTGGTAATATACACTGTATCTAAGTTGATACCAGCTTCCCTTAAGAGTTCGGTGAAGAGCCGGCCATTGGCACCGGTCATCGGCTTGCCTATGCCATCATCCTCATTCCCTGGTGCCTTGCCCACAAACATCAACTGGGCTTGCTTAGGCCCAATGCCAGACATGCAGTTGCTTTTTAAGTTCACGTTGTCAGATAGGTCACATGCTGTGCACCGCTGATCGAGAACTTGTCCATCCACAACATTGAAGATAGATAGCTGTGGCATTATTCTTTCATGCTCATTAGAGCCAACAGATGTTCAAAACCATCGTCGCTCTTAAAGAGCAGCATTCGCTTATCGCCCTTGACGACGTTTGTTAGATCCACTTTATTGCTGCTCTCAAACGCTTGTCTTAGAAGTTTTGGGTTAGCAGCAAACTTGAACGGCTCTTTGTAAGCCCAGCCTAGAACTTCTCTACCACTTCCCTCTTCAGAAGCAGTTGAGATAATCAAGCCGTCATTTGTGTTTTCTATGAGGACTTCCGAACTCTCTTCGGCGCACAGCAAAGCTACTCTCTGCAGGGCATAAGAAAACTCTGGTGGGAAGTCGGCTGCGATGTTACCAGCAATCTTCTGATAGGCGTGATCTGCCGCAGCGTAAGGGAACTCATGAGCAATGCAAGCTACCACATAGTGGGTTCTGTGGTTAGGATACCAAGCACCAATCTGACTCTTGGTGTGAAACAACTGTTCTGGCTGGCCCAACTTGATCAGATGGTTCACTGCATCAGCAGGAATGGTCAAGGGACAGGGCACAGGTGCTGCAATCTTGAACCGCGAGATCCTTAGCCCGTCAGCCGAGTAGATGTGACTGCCATTGACTCCAGCACCCATCAAGTTTGCTTTGGTTGCATTACTGCTGATTGAGAATGCTACCCTCTTTAGTCCCTCAATGAAATTGGGAGCGAAAGAGTACTGCAAGATCTCTTTGGGCAAGAAGTCTGGAAAGGCTCTGGTGGCAATCGTGTTAAGGTCGGTCTTATTAGAGCCGCTCTTAACAGTAAGCTTGCCATTCTCTCCAAGGCTAAGTTGGATGGTCTCTGGCATTGCAGAGACCAGCCGATAGAACTTGTCTTCGGCAATACAGAAGTCCATGCCGCCAAGTTCTAAGGCAGTAATAGTTCCTGCCTGCCCATTGAAAGTCGAGACAAACCCTTTCCGAAAGCAGAAGCATTGAAGGATCTGCACCAGTCCAGAGTTACTGACGGTCGACCTCACTCTGTCCAGGACGTCCAGCAGTTCCCTCTTCTGGATTACAAACTTCGACATGCTCGACTCTCAGGTCTAGGGTTTTCCGATTGTTGGTAATTAAATCTAGAACAAGTGTAGGATCAGAACGGAAACACTCGGCTTCGTCGTCCTGACTTACTTGATCATCTGTCTCATATTCAATAACGATCTTTCTTCTGACTTTCATATGATCTCCAGCTGTCTACTTGCCTTCTCTAAGATGCCGGACTCTTTGAGTTGTGAACGTGCTTGCTCAGCTAGATCGTCAAGAGGGCTTCTGATATCTTTGAGCCAGCTTAGCTTCTCTTTAACCCATACAGTAACCAAACGATGGTTAGTGAGTTCATTGTACGCTTCTTTCAAGTAGCGGCCAACTCGGCTAATGATCTCTCGTTCAGTAAGGGCAGGATAGTCTTTGACGATGACCATCGTAATTCTGCCAACGAAGATTCTCTTCTCCATTGTCTTTGGAGTGTAAGCCGGCTCTTTGATTCCCAGAGCGAGCTTAGCATCTTGGATACAGACTCTGCTGCAAGTCGTCTTGAGCGTATCTTCTACGTACTGCTCAATAGAGAACGTAGGGCAGTCAGGCCAGAGCATCAAGAGCTTAATGATGTGTTTGGTCTGGCTAGCAAGGGTAGTTCGTTTCTTTCCCGGGGCGCTAGAAGATTTCATATTGCTCAGGCTTTCTCAAGTAATCGCTGCACGCCTTTTCCACATTGAGCCAATACTCGAAGTTGATAATCATTCTCGGCACTGGCTCTCTTCTGAGATCCCACATTGTGAGACCAAACTGTTCAACGAACTCTGCTACCGCATCTTTCTGGATAGGAGTTAGGTTGTCAATGTGCTTTCCTTCTTCTGTCTTGAAAGAGCTTTCGTCTGACACTGACAGAAGGATAGGCTTCTTTCTGTAGTCGAAGCCAGCACCGTCCGGTTTCTTTGGAGGTACAGAAATGATTCCATACTTGGAGTGTACAAGCCAAGTTGAACTGTCAACACTAGCCCAAGGGTACGCAACCAAGTGCTTCAGCGTGGTCATACCGAAGCCGTGCACCTTGCGAATTGGATCACCCTTGCTGTCTGTAAGGTACTTACTCCAGCAAGTGTGTAAGAACCCATCTACTACATCTGGTGTGTTGACCAAACCACCAATGCAGATGTATTCATTCCTATCAATGTATCTCTCTAGGTACTGCCAGGGTTCACCAGAGTGAAACACAGGAACAGGCTTGAGTCCCATTGCTTCCATCTTGAGTTGGTTCTGCCACGTCTCTTCGGCAGACTTCTTCTTAGCTTCCTTAGTTGGTCCCTCTGGGATAGCATCAAGACCGCAGTACAGATCTGCTTGATCTCCGTAAGCCAGGAGGAAGCTAGAGTACTCTTCAAAAGAGATAGGAATCTTCTGCATATAAGCAGAAAAGGCTCCTGAGTCTATGAAGAACGGATTGCCAAACTTAGGCAGAGTATGGCCGTTGAACGTCCGAATGTTGTTCTCGAAGTAGGAGCGCAGTTCAGCAAACCTAGGCTCAGGCACACAGAAGCGAGGGAATAAATCATCCCTGTAGGTATGAAACATCATACCGCTGCAAGCGAGATAGAGGTTCATTTCTTAAGTCTTAAACTCCATGTTTTTTCGCTTCTCTTGCTTCGTAAGCATTCCAGTTTGGAGCACTTTGTGGATGTACCACAAAGTTATGTTCCACGTTCAGAGCCTGGAAGAGCTTGAATCTTTTGTAGCAAGCATAACACTTACCACAATGAATTATATCTCCCTTTGATGGCGAATAACAAGAAACAGTCTCTTTGAGAGCTTCTATAGAGCCACCAGCTTGGAGGTAGTTTTGCACTACCCTAAGCTTTGATTGTGTACTAAATGGCGAACCGAAGATGTACTTGCTTCCATAAAACTGCGTCATGATCTCTACAGTAGTCTGGAAGAAGTGCTTCGTCTTGTCTGGAGTGCCTACTGCTTCATTAGCTCTGCTGTTGGCAACAACCCAAACATGATTAGAGTACTGGGAGGCAATTGCCGCAAGCACTAAGTTTCTTGCTGGGATGATATAGTTCTCCCAGTCGAGACCTTCATTGACTAGGCCAATGTCTGCGTAGAAACCTTCGTTGGAATCATTGCCGCCGTCTTCTAGTTTGAGTCTGTTCTGCCAGCCAGGAAAGCGGTTTAGGTCTTGCTTCATCGCCGAAGGGTAGGCTGAAAAGATTCTGTTTACTACAAACTGTTCTTCGTCATAGTAGGGCTGACCGTAGTGGACATGCACTACGTGAATGGGATTGTGTTCTAGTTGCAATGCTAAAATTAAAGCGCAGTAGCTATCAATCCCAGCACCGAAGCATAGTGCTATACTCTTGTAGCTATGAGGACCGCAGATGTTCTGGCAAGAATCTTGAGGACAGCCAGAACGAGTTAGTAGAAAACGGCCTAGCTCTTGGAGCTTAGGATTGTAGTAAGGAACTGCAACTCCTGCTGCTCCTTGCTTCTGACATCCATTTCGAGCTATGTTGATACAGGTCTGGACGAATGGGTTAGGGTGATTAGAGGTCATGGCTGGCGAAGTAGGGAATGAGGTCGTGGGAGTGTAGTGACATTATTAAATCCGAGAAAGCCATGCCATAGATGTACGCTACAGCTATTCCAGCGTCATGTGTGGTAAGCTCAAAGAGAGGAGCAAAAGTAGGTGCCGCAAGTTCGCCGTCGCTGTCTTCCCAATCCCAAGGAAACTCTTCGTGGAAGTTGTGCCTCACGTGCGAAGGACAGTCAGAAAAGTTGTTTTGTTCATTCTGTCTAAACGACCGATCTAGAAAGTATCCTAGATCGAAAGAGACAACTAAACTCTTGTGTTTGAAAGTGTTAGAACTAATTCTGGCAGCCTTGTCCCATTCAGATGTGCAAGTGATCACTAGATCCGCATCTGATAGGTCAGCTGGAGTTCGCTTCTCATCTAGATAGACGAGAGGAGCCTCTCTTGACTCTTTGAACATCCAGTCTGTAGCTGTGTCGTCTAGAACTTTAGCCAAGACGTCCAGTACTGTCTTGCCGATCCTACCGAAGCCAAGTATCGCTACCTTGGGTGGAAGTTGATGCTGTTGGTAGTAGTACCTACAGCACAAAGCTGCCATGAACCCACATCTGATTCTAGTCAGATGTGCTGAACACATGTTCGCTATTGGGTCGCCAAGACTGTTGAACAGAAGAGTCCTAGACGTCATCTTTCTAGTGATCTCATCTACTACAATTGTCTTAGACCCGAACTCTCCAGTGCTGAGCACCGCAGACATGGTGTTAGCGTACCGACTAGGAGTGTCGTTACCATAAGTGTCTAACACTATGCTCTGCTTCAAAGGTCCTACTTTGGAACCTTCAGCAATAGCAAAGCGATACTCAGCGTCGAGTTGGTCGAGTATGTTTCTAAACATATTCATCCTTGATATTCAGCATCGCAAACGCCTTGCGGCGAATAATGCAGTTATCACACTTTTGGCAGGAGGGACTAAACTGACAAGAGAAAGTCTTCTTTCCTAGATCAACATCTAGCTGAACACCTAGGTTGCAGATGTTGTACTTGCTTAGTCTCATACTGATGAACGGCGACTCAATCCTAGTTCTATAGGAGAATCCAAGCTCATTCATCAAATTCATTCGTTCAGTAAAGAATGGAGTTGAGTCATCAGTTCTGTACTTGTACCCGTCGAAATGATCCCACTCGTTCACTTCAAACTGATGGCCTGTCAACAAGTAGCTGACCTCCTGTTTTGAGCACCATGCCATCATCCAAGAGTACATGATGACGTTCAGACCATCCACGTAGCAGTAATCATACCGCCGAACTTCTTCATGATGGTCTACTGTCTCGTCTTGCTTCGGTGGAACATAATTCTCTTGGAACAATCCACCACCGGTAGTCCAATCAGGGAGGACCACTCGGATGGGCTGAGCTTCAACATGAAGCTTAGGATACTTATGCGACAAGATCATCGCATGTTCATTGGCAAGATCAAGAGTCCTATTCCAGGTCTTCTGTCCATAGTTGCAGCACAGAAGAGTCAGCTTGGTCTTATACCCAGGAGGTTCTGGTGTGGGTGAAAACTCTAACTCGAGCTTGTCATTCTCAGCGCACAGCCAGTAGGCTAGAACCGTGCTGTCAATTCCACCGGTAAAAGCAATTGCTGCTGGTCTCTGATGCAAATGGATCATCGTGATTCTTCAAAGAACAAGAGGCCGTAGATTTCAATGCCGATGTTGGTTTGCAAGTGCACCAAGTTCTGGCTGTGAAACCTCCAGCCAGTGTTGAAGTCGGTCTTTGGCTTCTCAGTATAATCGTTGATCTTGTCTTGCAACTGTTTGAGAGCGTCTGCTCTGGAGCCTGAGACAGAGACGTAAATCACTTTAATGTGCTTGTCCATGCTTATTTCTCCAGAGCCACAAACTTGTTGAAGTCAACTTGCTTCAGATCCTTAAAGTAAGGTTCATCATGAGGCCAGATGTACTTGTGAAGTTGAAGGTTGAGTTGTATCTGGAACTGTTCAGCTTCTGCTAACCACTTAACGATCTCTGCTCCAGTGAGATAGCCGAAGCGTGGTCCCATTGCTACATGACATCTGTGGTTGTACTTCTTCAGTACAGACAAAGCCCAAGTGAAGTCAGCCCTGTCACTAAGCACAAACTTGATGTAATCGTGAGTCCGCAGCATTGGTATCATGCTGAACTTGTTCATCTTCTCCATCTCAGTGGACGGAGGTTTCAGATCCATGATTACACAGTCAAAAGCGTACAGCTCAGTAGAGAGCAACGCTATTGACCCGCTTGTCTCTAGATGGATCTTGATGCCTAACTCTTTCAAGGCATAGCAGAGATCTAAGAGCAAAGGCTTCTGGAGCAGAGGTTCTCCTCCAGTTATGGTCACTCTCTTGACTTTCAGCTGTTCTACCTTTGTAATGATCTGCTCTACTGTCATCTCAGGATATGGAAAGCTCATATCCAAAGTAGCAGGAGCATCACAGAACCCAGTGCTCTTCCAACATCTCAGATTGCACCCGCCGAGGCGAATGAACGTAGAGAACTGAAGAGGACCGTTGAGTGTACACTCACCATCAAGTGTACGAAAGATCGCCACCACTTTGAGTAGCTTACTCGCTGGGGTGGAAGTAGGGATTTCGGAAGTCTGACCAGCAGGTTGGTGTTTCATAAAGCCTTACTTTGACAACTCTTACGTGGTAGGCATCTTCCAAGAGCTCTGTTGCTTTGAAGAGCAGAAAGCGAGCAAGATTTTCTGCCGACGGGTTCTGCTTGCCCGGCATAACAAACGGTTTACGTCCTCCAGTCACTTCAAACTCTAGCTCAGAGTGATCCAAGACATGTAGTAAAGGATCGTCAGCATTGCAGAGAAAGTTGTGATCCCAGTTGTCGTCAATCCACTCGCCTACAGCTTCCTTGATGCAACCGAAGTCCACCACGAAGCCGAGCTTGTTGGTCTCTTCTGCGTACACAGTAATCTCTGCGGCATAGCGATGACCATGCAGGTGTCTACACTTACCTCCATGCCCAAGGACTCGGTGACCAGCGTCAAACTCAAGTCGCTTCGTGCAGAGCATTTATTCCTGCCTGTCTTGAACTAGCTCAGCCGACAACAAGACCTTCAGCGCTGTTATGTTACAGAGCAAGAAGTCTAGATTGTGGAACTGCACTTTGTTCTCTGGAGTTGCCTGGATCATCGTCTTGTCTGTCTTTGAGAAATACTGTGTCGGTATTCCATATTTCTGACATACAGCAAGAATCAGCAGCTTCTTATCATCGTTAAGATCGTCTATGTTTGGATCTTCTCCGACTGCTGCTTTTGGTCTCTTCAGTGCTTCCTTGCAATCACAGTTTACTAGACAGGCTTGACAAGCTTCTGTTCTGATATCGTACAGGATACCATAACAGGGCGGAGTGCTAACGGGAACTGCCATTACAGCATTTCTGCCAAGTTGAGACCTACTCGCTCTAGGTCGTTAATGAAATCTTCCACTCGTGATATCTGTAGTCCTGTGACAAGGGCTACATTAGTCGCGGGTGGCGGCATCCTGAATGCCTGTAAGAGCTTTGGTTTCTTCTCCCACTTCTCTTCATACTCAATGAACTCAACGAAGTAAGAGAACAAGTCCTTGTTGTAAGGACGAAGCTCTTTCAGACACCTCACCAGAGTCACGCTCAGATCTGGCTTCCCTACCATCTTAGAAGGATCAAAGTTAGATCCATCTTCGCCTTCCAGCAAAGAGAAGGCTAGTACCCATCTGTTAGATGGTTGATTACAGGGCATCCAGCAGTAGTTAAACCACTGCATGCTTCTGATGTTCAAGTGCTTGAACAGAAAGGTGGTGAACTCGGCGTCCGCCTGAACAAACATATCAATGGCTTCCAGTGCCCAGACTCTAGTCTGTTGTAACAGATCGTTAAAGTCTGGTAAAGGCAGAGGAAGCTTAGGACGAAGTTTGTTCACGGCATGGATTAAGTAGCCGTCGAACTCACCTTCCGCCAGCAGCTGGACCATTTGTTCCTGCCACGTAGGCGGGCGGAACAGAGGTTGGGGGCGGGGGAGGAGTAAAGACTGGAGTTGGTCCAAGCTGTGTTGGAGGGGCTCCTGGGGTTGGCACTGGTCCGCTGATCGGGACTGGGATAGGTCTTGGTTCGAGTGGCACAGCCGGGGCTGGCTGGAATCCTGCTGAAAGGATGTCATCCTGATTGTCCTGTTTGGGCATGCTGAACGGCTGGCCATGCTTCATCAGCAGATCTTCGATAGCTTCACGCCACAGAGAAGCCTTGGTTCTCCGGGTTCGAGCAGCTAATGCGTCGACCGGCTTGATGAAGTCGATGTCTAGACCGAACGTGCAATTTACTTTCTGACTCATGTTAAAAGCCTTTATACGATTCTACCAAGGAGTTTAGTTCCCAACGCTTGAAGAACTGCATCAGCTGGAGATCGTCAGGCTTCCTCCCTCTGCTAGAAAGTTGCTCCAGAGCAGATAACGCCTGCTCTTTGGAATAGAGACTTTCTTCCCACGACCTTGGGATCTTCATGAGTCTAACATTCCTGTGGATGATTCCCCAGTTCTTGTTAAACTCACCAATCCACTTCAGAGCTGATTTATCTTGAGTCGGAGACCAGGTCAGTTGACCGTCAGCACTGATAAGCAAGTACTTTAAGATCTTTACTGCAGTCTTGTCTCCTATACGATCTACTCCGTCTATGTTGTCGGAGTTGTCACCAACTAGCGCTTTGTAGTAGGGTATGTGAGCAATAGAAGGAACATCCCAGTTCTTGAGGACTGTTTCCTCATCTAGGTATCGCTTCTTCGCATCAAACACCCTAACCCACGCACCAGAACCTGAGCGAACTAGTTGGTGCATATCATGGTCGCCGCTGTAGATGACTACATTTTCATGCATGGTCTCCCTATAAAAGGCGCTGAAGATTCCAATCAGATCGTCTGCCTCGATACCCTTGACTCTGACTTGCTTACAGCCAAGGTGCTCAAGACCCAAGTTCAACGAGTTTAGTTGGTGGAGGTAAGACTCGTACTGAAGTTCTGCTTCAGGAGTCTTTGCTGCACGGTTTCCTTTGTAGTCTGGATACAGATTCATTCGGACTTCGCTTCGTCCGTAGTCCCAACAGATTACAGTATTATCTGTTTCTACTCGAACTTCACTCTGCACCCAGAACAAACCTTTGATGAATCCATAGACTACACCGCTAAGCTCTCCCTTAGACGTCATCATGTCACCTAAGGTGGCTCGGCACCTTCCGGTAAGATGGTTTCCGTCTATCAGGAGTTTAGTCACGTTTGGTCAGCCCTTGGATTCTGGATTCAATCAGCGGAGCCAAAGCATCCGCATCCATAAAGGTTGCTCTTACCTCAGGTTCTGACAAAGAACCTTTGATGGCCTTACCTGCGAGCACTACAAGTGCCCACACGCAAGAGATAACCTTTGCTGCTCTTTCATCGTCTGTCATGATTTCCTTTCGCTCGAAAAATTGCCCCCCTGCTCCCACAATTATACGCAATCACCCACAATATGACAATGGCAATATCTTGTATCTTTGAAAAATTCTTAGAAATCTTTCTCCAACTTAAAGAATTCTTCCGAAGTCAAGAGAGGCCTTTACCAAGTCAAATTCGTCAGAGATCTTCCTTGCTGAGCCAAGAAGGTGATAACACTCTACTGTCCCGAGAGAGTTAGGATCCTCATCTTTGGGGAAGTTAACTACATAGTTGTCGAAGAGATTCATTGTCTTAGCGAGGATCGCTTTAGCTTGTTTATACCAAGCATCCCAGTCCATCATCCAGACAAGCTTCTTGACTCCCTTGTCTCTGAGTTTGAGCAGACACTCTAACTGCCCCTCTTTGAAACCGCCGAAGAGTCCTATACCGTTGTAGTTAAGAGTTTCAGCATCTATGATACTTTCTGTAACTACTGCAAGCCCTATTGCAGGGTTGAAGTTGAGCGTGGTGTATACTGTACTGTAAGTATCCATCCAGTCTGGGAACAAAGACTTACCGCCGATCTGCTTGGCTTCAAATCCGGTTACCTCTCCTAAGAAGACAGTAGGAAAGATGATGCGATTGGCGTAATGCCCAGAGAGGCAGATGTAGCTAGTGTTCTTTAGATGCCCTACTTCTCTCTTATTCAGATACTGAATTGCTGGATCTGAAGGATGAGCAGTGGCCAGAGAGATAGCTTCACTAGGCAGGACCGCTTTAGGAGCTTTAGCTTGCTCGATGATAACATCTGGATACCCAGCCAGTTTGAAGATTACTTCTCGAGTTTGGCTGAATGTCTTTCTTTCTAACAGCATGATCATCTTTACTAGATGAGCTTTGCCGTTCCAGATGCTTCCTCCGTAACCACCTTCGTTACAACGGAAGCAATGGAAGATCTTCTTGTCTCGTTCTATGCCGAGAGTTTTCTTGCCTTCACAGATTGGGCAGTCGGCGTAGGTGTTTACTCTTCCCTTATCAAAGACTGTAGTATGTTCTGCAATCCAGGTTATGATAGGGAAGTTTGCTATAGCTTCATCAAGCTTCGTCACGGTCTTCTAACCTTCTCAAAAGTTCTGGCACAAGGAACTTCTGTAAAGCACCGTCGTAAGTAGTATCGCTGCGTGGCTGACAGTTGGACAAACAGTAAGTCACTACGTGCACAAGGCACTCTAGGCTGAGGTGTGGAAGTAGGAACTGCCGTTCATGACCGTTCAACCTTAACTCTAGGTATTCATGCAGTTGGACAGACCAGCCCCGCTCTGCTAGATCTTCGATCTTGTCTCTTACTTTGTCAGAATCGAACATCACTCACCTCTGGTCCAGAATGCCATCTTGCTAAAGTCAGATTGGATGCAGACTGAATATCTTGCTTTGGCTTCTCTGGCCTTGGCAACGAACAGTCTAGTCAACCCCTTCTCTTCTTCTTCTCTTGTGCGGTTGATGCTGATAATCAGATCAGCAATCTGTGCCTTAGCTATACTACCGCCAGTATGGTGTTGGTCAGCAACTAATTCTTCTCCAGCACCTCTACCGCTTTGTAGACCAGTCCACCCTACTAGCTGATCCTCTTTCAGCCAAGCGACGAAGTTGCCATAGACATCTCTACCTGCTGCATGTAAGTCTGCTTTAAGAGAGTTCTCTTCTGGTGCGATTTCGTCAGCGTAGTCTAGTATGATTGCCTCAGGTACAAAGCCATGAACATTCTTGATCATGGCTGTGTAGTTTCTCAAGTCCGAGATCTTTGTTAAGTGAGGTAGGACTGCTTTGATCCAGATGTCTCCACCTAACTTAAACATACTGAACAGCTTCTCAAAGATCTGATTTCTATTGGTCAATGCCTTCTTGGTAAGACCAGCAATACACATGTCCAGACGATCTTCATACGCCTCTTCACTCATTTCAGTAGTGAAGATTAGAGTTCTCTTACTTTGGAAAGTAAACGATCTAACCAAGAACTGCAGTGCTGCTGACTTACCTGACGACGATCTCTGCGACTGCCACACTCCAAGTTCACCAGGGCGAAGTCCATCAATCCTAGAATCTATCTCAGGGATAAGAGTCCAGAACCTGTCTACATCCTCTTGCCTACGCCGAATGATTCTTTCGCTTGGATCAGCAGTTAATCGTCTGCCTAAGTTTGCTTCTCTTGAAGGTCTGTATTGAAACAGCTCCTTCATCATATTTTCAGCATCTGAGAAGTTCCCTTTCTTCACCGACTCCATGAAGGGAACCATCAGCGATTTAGCTTTCTGCTGTCGCAGAAATGTGCTATACTGCTGAAGTAGATAGCCACGGTTCTGTAAAGCCAAAGAGAAGAACTCGTCTATCTCTTTACTTAGAACCTTATGCAAGGACTCTGGGATAAGTCCCTTGCTGTGTAGATCGTCTAGAACCCTAAAGATCAGAGTGTCGGGAGCTGCCTTATGTTCCCGACCAAAGTCTATACAGAGCTTGACAATCCTTTTCCAACTGTCTGTTGTAAAGATCTTGTCGTCTAGCTCATTCAAGACATTGAGTAAGAAGTCTGAATCTCTGAGTAGGTGACATATGAAATTCTTCTGGAAGTGCTGGTCGAACGAAGATTCCATATTAGCTGATAAGTTCTAAGAAGACCGGTTCGCGAAGCTTCTTGTCTTCTGTCTTGTTCTTGAATTTCACTTTGATGATCCTACCCGGCATGGTATCTCTATGTATGAACATTAAATCTCGTTGTTCATCTGTCATGCCTCCACCTACGTCACAAGTAACTCCGTCAGCAGTTTCAATAGTGAAACCACCCAAGCTGCCAGTAAGGCGACCTTGCCCAGGATACCAACCTACTACCTTGAATTCTTCAACTTCATAAGGCTTGTACTTCAGCCAGCCTACACTCCTGCCAAGAGTGTACACTGCGTATTGTGATTTGATCATCAGTCCTTCGTAGCCTTCGTGAAGTACTTCTTCATAGAAAGCATTGAGCTCAGCCACAGTCTTGAGTCGTCTTGAGTCTAAGCTCTTGATAGGACTTGCCGACTTCTTATCGTTCTTGAAAGCAGAACACTGTCGAATCCAGTCTGTCCTAGTGTTCTGAAGAGTGGTAAAGTTCTTACTCTGCCATTCGCTTAGCGGCAGAATGTCAAACACAAAGTAGTTAACCTTCTTGACTTCTTCCTGAGCGATCTCAGCAACTGAACTACGAGTAATGCTCAGTGTCTTTTGCAACGACTGGTAGTAGAGCTCGCCGTCTAGAACCCACCCTTGAGATAACTGCGCTCCAGCTGCGTTGAGTTCCACTAAGAGATTTGTGCTAATGTGGTTGAGGTTAAAAAGCTCTGTACCACCACGAGAACAGAACGTAGCCGACTCACCTCTCTCATCAGACTTGATAAAGCATAGAGCACGTATGCCGTCAATCTTTGGTTCTGCAATAACTGGAAAGCCGAGCTTGCTAGGATCTTCTAGAGTCTCAGCTAGCATGCACTCGAAGATCTTGATATGCCCAGGCCACACCTTGTTGACAGTGGTGTCTCCAATGCCTGCCTTGAGATCTTTCTGCAGGCAGCGCCGAAGCCACTTTGCTTCGTTCTCAGTAAAGCCGTGGAGGACACCCATGACGAAGTCAACATCTCTGCCAAAGTGCCCTTCTTCCATTTTGGCTACTAGCTCTACAAAATGCTTGAACTCGTTCTCTCCTCGGCATAGAGAACTTTCGATCTTTGGCAGTGTGGCTACACCGAAGTGGCGAAACCAGTCCAACGCTACTGACAAGAGTTCTTTCACAATGATCTCACCTTCTGGATGAGACTTGAACCCTCTCAACGTGTTCTCTTTGACTGTCCTGCTACGAGTGCCCTCAGCGTAGTTAAGACAGTCGCAAACCCAGCTTAGTACTTTGTCAGGCATCTAATGGTTCTTTAGTTTAGGGAGCCACCGTACAGGTGTTCTCCTGGTTAAGGGTTGTCGGTCGGGTTCAAGCAGTCCTTCTAACAAAGTGAAGTACTTACCGAACGACAGTTGTTCGTGAACTCTATTGACTCGGAACTGATATGGCTGCTTGATCTTGCTCTCGCCATCCATCTCAGCACTAAGGATCATACTGCAAGTGATTCTGTTCTCTATAGCCCAATCTCGAAAGCAGATTTCAGCATCTAGGCTAATATCTGAATTGTAGATCTTGATTAAGATCCTACACATGAGATGTCCAAATCTCTGTGCATCAAGATACTTCCCTCTGCTGCGTGTCTTGATCGAGTATTTCTCTATTACTGCAGTTGCTTCAGTAATAAAGAAAGCATCTCGTCTCTCTTTCGGGACAGGCATTAGATCTGTCGAATTCCAAGGAGGGCCTGGACGTAAAGATCGTCTCGCAGCTCTTTCCTAATCACTCTCTGGTAAAGCAGGCTGAGCTCTTCTACTGTCCTTACCGGCTCTGCTGCTTCGAAGTCACCTGAATTAGAAATGAACTTCTTAACCAAAAGCTTGTTCTTCAACTGTCCAGGTTGAGGAACCGAAGGAGCCAACGCTTGGAATACATACTTGATGTACCCTATCCAAGCTGCTTCTCTCCAGGTGATCTGGAATCCTTCCGCTTGCAAGAAAGCAAGCACTGTCTGAAATGACTTCCATATCTGTGGGTTTACTTCAAGTTGAGTTCCGTCTTGCTTCAAACATCGGTAGCCCTTCTGTCCTGCTTCCTGTCGGCATTGCTCATAAGTTCGGACCAGTAGTACTGTTCTACCGTCCGAGACACTAAGGACTTCCATGTTTCATTAAATCTTGATACATAAGGTAGCCCAATTACAAAAACAGAATTACCCATGTACCTTATAATGGCTCCAGTACTTGATAAACGGAGTATAACCCTCGCTCTGCAAGGTCTTTACTCGAGCAAGGCTCGCATCTTTCAGAGACTTGTGAGTCCTATCTGCGATATCTACGTAGTCAGCATAGTACTTGCCTTCCGAGTGCCGAAGGATACGTCCAAGGAACTGAAGGGTACCTCTGCCTGATTCACCTTCTGTCTTGTCTCCGCCGCCTCTTGCCCCAGTTGCATTTATCAAAGCTCTCAGCCAGGGTAGGTCTGTTCCTTCTCCTACGATCTCAGCTGTGGCTACTACGTTAGCGAAGCGTCCTTCTTGTAGCATCTGAAAGATTAGCTCTCGCTCAGCCTTGGATGTAGAGCCTCTGATATACTCAGATCTAATGCCTTTCATGTTCATCATATCACACAGCATTTCTCCATGAGCGACCCTCTTCACTAGAGTTATGCAAGGCTTGTTCTCCATTCTGAATACGTCAGCAATAGAGCAGATCGCTTCGTTCCTCTCTAAGTTCTCTACTATAGCTTGCTTGTACGCTGAGCGAGAATCTACTTTGCTGTTCAGCTTAGGAGCATTGATAGGATAAAACCAGATCCTAGGGACTACTAGAACCCTTCTTTCGATCAGCTCTAATAAACTGATCGAAGCGATCACATCTCCGGTCATTCCAATCAGAGCTAATCCAGGACCTGTCAAGTGAGGAGTTGCGGTTAGACCAAACCGCCAGGGAGCTTGGATCTTACCAAAGCTGTCAAGCCAGCTATCGGCTTCGGCATGATGTGCTTCGTCTCCTACTATAACTTCACAAGCTCTCAAGAAGTTGTCTAGATCTTCTCGTCCCTCTTTAAGAGAGGTTACAGCAGTTTGAATCATCACTACTGTAATGAACTGTATGTCCCAGTTTCCGTCACCCACCATACCAATTGGAACTTGGAGCCTCTTAGCCAACCTATCATGTGTCTGGTACATGAGGTTGGTTCTATGGGTAAGCCATACTGTAGGCTTCCAGATTGAAGCTATTAGCGAAGCTCCTACTTCGGTCTTACCTCCTCCAGTGGGCATGTGGATGATGCCACGACCGTGGCTTAGAGCAGACGTCACTATGTCCGATTGAAAGCTCCACTTGCCCTTTCTCAGATCTATAGTGTGCTTACCATGATTGTCGAACAACACTAGCTTAGGTTCTGGCATCTCATAGATACGATCATCAGATAACTCGTACTGGAAGTTAGCCTCGTCCAGGGCTTTAGTGACTCGTGAAAGAAGACCTGCCGGAAACTTGTACTGCTTCCTAGAGCGGTCGTACTGAATGTACTTGATCCTTCCGTCGCTGTATCCAGCTTTGAATGCTGGATTAAAGAACCTGCCTTCGTCCAGATAGCTTAGTACCGGCAGGATGATATGAGAAGGATGAGCACCTTCTATCCAAGCCCATACATGGTCGACCACAATTTTCATGCAGGATTAAATCTGGACTTGATAAAGTCAGCAGTCCAAAGGTGAGCCTTGTTGATCCAAGCTATCCGCTTCTTGCATCGGTCGCATGGAGGAATCCCTACGGCTGCTGTTAGCTGACCTAACACATCTCCAAGAAGCATTCCTGTCTGCTCTGCAGCTTTCTCTGCAGCTAGAATAATCTCTTCTGGTACCGGAGCTTGTGCCTTAGGCTTTGAAGAGATAGCTTTAACCGGCGGAAGCCTAGTCCAGAGCTTAAGGTAGAAAGCCCTCTTCTCTTGTGAGAGAGCTTGACCTTTGCAGATCTGATACCTTCGTCCAGACATAACAATGTTCAAGACAGGACAGTGTCCAGCCTTACTACATTGGCATGTCTCAGGAACAGACATACTACTCAGTTACTTCTACAGCAGGAAATGAATCTGTACTAACAGTACAGCATGTAAGATCACAAGGAGGATCTTCAGCAGCGGAAGATAGATGACCTACTGCAGCAGTTAGATCAAATGGGCTGCAACTGATGATGGTCATCATGTAGGTAATCACACAAGCAGAGTTGCATATTGTGTCGCTGTCAACAGCAATGATATCCATCTGATAGGTAGTTCCACCAACGCACTCTAAGTTGATAGTGAAGTTGCAACTACCTACGTCAATAGGTCCTGAGTTCCAGTGATTACCGCCTATCCAGAACAGTTCCCAAGGACCGTTGTCTACTAGTCCAGGACAGTCTCCCCCTTCTCCAAAAGTAGCAAACACAGAAGTCTCAGGTGCAGTATCGCAGCATACTCTAGCACCACAACAGCAGTCTATATTACCAGAAAGACCGCCGCCAGGACCTCTTAACAAGCCACCGAATTCGCCGCGAAATAACGTCATACTAATTACTACGGTGGCGGACAATCTTCAATATCTTCGACTACTGTTGCACCCTCTTCTCCCGGGCTGCAGACGTAAACTGTTCTCTTGACTTGGTTCAAACTGTCACTATCCACGTTGACGTCTGTCACGACTGTAATCTGGTCGAAGTCTAGCACTGTTGATGGTGCTCCGGTAGTACTCGCAAAGACAAGTGCAAAGCCCGGAGTCGCAACCAAGTCACAGGCACTACCATCCAAGTCTGCTACATAAGATGCTGTAACCAAAGTGATCTCATCCACCCAAGTTGGGTCTTCGCAGTATTCTAATCTGCAAAGAGAACCAAACTTCTGCAATACGTCTGAAAACACTCTGAGTCCGAATATCACAAACTGAGCGTGTGGGGTTACACTCTTCACTTCCCAAGTGAACGTAGGAGAGTTGTTTGCACGTTGGAACCAAACAGTGTCTCCACTCTTTGCTCTATGAAGTTCACTATTGACTAAAGTTCCAGCTCCAGGATCTACCGTGTGGATACCGATTGGTACAGCCGTCCAAGAAGTAACTGCCGGAGTATCTGCACATAGGTTAGAAGAAAGAGTTGCAAAGGCTTCCCTTACTGCTCTCTGCAGTACTCTGATCCTATAGTAAGGAACTCCTAGAGATGTGTAGTGTGACCGCCATGCCTTTCCCTTACAGCCAGTAATAGAATCAGTCCACATACTCTGATCGTCGTGGATAGTTACTGTCCCACCAACAACCACGTTAGGGTCAAAGCTTGCTGTGACTACGGCTGATGCTGCAAGTGTAGTGAATCCACTTGTGAGAGTAAACTCAATCTCTCCAGGCACTAGAGGTTTAGTAAACCACCACTGCCCATTCGACTTGTGAACGATTACTTCAGTGCCAATGGGAAGTAGCTCAGGAGTCTGATCCCACAGACAGGCAAAGACAACTCCTCTTGAAGCTTCACCAACGCCAAAGGTTCCTGCTGCTTGTGGAAAGGCTCCAAGTACAGTATCTACTTCGTAGATGTTAGCATCAGCTGTAGTTGGATAAGCAGCTCTGAATTGTGTGGTTCTTCCTGGGCGACCATCTTCGGCATAGAAGTATCCATACTTGCCTAAGTCATCGTCTCCGTCTACGTAGGTCCCAGTGAACAGAGCTGAGACGTAATCACCTACAGTAGGGACTGAAACTCCAGGTGGAAGGTACACTGTAACTGGAGTTGGTAGGTCTGGATCTTCGTCCCAATGCGGAGAATCTTTTATCGGCTGGCAGCGTCTTCCAACAAAGCTCGTACCGTACTGATCAACACTAGTAACATGGATTACTTCAAAGCGCTGTGGGTCTAGAGAAGTTGAACTGCCAGCATAAGGCAAAGGAGGTAGGTCTAGGTTCAGAGCTTGCTTCTGCTCTAGCTTAGTAACTCTGTCTGTGAGTGCCTTCATGGCATCAAGCAGCAATCGCAGATATTCTGCAATCTCCTTCTGCTTCAGATTGACGATAGCTTTCTTTGCCATTATTCTAGTCTTGTAACAATTGACTTATCCGTAGTCAGAGAAAGTACCGACTTTCCGGGCTTGCCAAAAGTGTAGCTATACTTGAGTAGCATAGCTTGGATGGTGTCTACTCCGGTTGATCTGGTTGTGTCAGTAAGCCTAACTCGGCATTGCAGATTGGCGAAGGTCTCTATAGGATCACCAAACAGAGGCAGCTCTGCCGTGAACAACACATCCTTCAAGATCTGTAGCTGAGCCGCGACATTGATAGGCCCAAAGCTCTGCGGATCTATAAACATCTTCTTGAGTCTAGCAACACCATACAGATCGTAAGCAGTTCCTGTGTACCCAGATTCTGGTACCCTGATAAAGGCAGGACCGCTTAGCGGAATGTTGTCATAGTCAATGTAGACAAAGGCTGCTGCTAGCGGTCCCTTCGCATCTCCTGGAACGTGAGGATTGCCTGCTCTGATAACAGGTACATGAGCAAAGATGGTCTTAGCTTCTAGATCTATCTTCGCTTGGATAGGAACCCAGACTTGTCTACGCCAGTAGTTCACTAGAACAAAGAACCCTACTGGTTCGCTATCGTTCTCTTTGAAGGTAGAGCTTGAAGGGATCTTCCACTTTCGGAACACCTTTGCGTAGGCGTCACCGAACTGATTAGCAATAGCAACAGAGACACCCTTTCTTGCTGTCCAGTCAGCTTCGAGACCAGGAGCCCAGTCTGGCTCTAGAGCAATCACGTCTCTTGAGTCGTAGACTGCATTGCCTTGGAGAGTAGTGTATGCAAGCAGTGCGGTAAACCGGTTCGTGCTGTCTAATGTGTAGCTGTGCGAATCTACATTCGCTAGATCAATGTTCAAGACTTTGATGTCTGCAGCAGCTACATCTGGGAAGCACCATGCGTTCTGCAGATCATCAAAGAACAGCCTCTTGGTGGGTTGGTTCCTTGAGATAACTTGCCGAAGAGCTGTAGTGAACTGCTCGTTCTCGAAGGTGAGGTTCTGCAAAGTAAAGACATTGAAAGTCCCAGTCCCGGGAGTTCCAATGGTAGAGGGTATGCCGTTCAGAGCGAGGTTTGCAGCATTGTTAGAAAAGATAGTTGCGATGACATCTGCCACATCAACATAACTAACAAAGCTCGCCGCCGGGTAGCCATAGGCGTTTAACAGATCTAGGTCAGCCGCGTTGTTCTGGTGGCCATAGCACGAGTAGACTATCTCTTCATTGTTGTTAGCACCAGAGTGAGTTGTCTTCTTTATCTTGCCACGGAACCAAGTCTTCATTCCGCTACCAAGATCCATCTCTAAGGTAACTTCATCTTCGTCATTGAAGGTAGAGGCACCATAGTTTAGAGTTGGTATCTCAGTAAACGTAACTTCTTTACCATCATAAGAGAAGTTGAAGTCTCTTATGTTGAAGTAAGGAGAAGTGAAGTCAATCGGAGTTCCGTCTACGGTCAAGAGCAGCTTCGCTGGATCTCTATAGTCCAACACATCTCCTGATTCAGTTCCGCCAACTAGAGATAGACTACCTCCTACTGAAACTGATTGAAGGCAACTTACATTGTCTATGTAAGGACCGTTGCCGACAGTATTGCTGGCATCACCTAGCCATTGCCACGTAAAGACTCTTGCTCCAGCAGTTACTGGATACGTTCTTGTCTGATAGCTCTGAGTTGCATCTGCTTCAGTAAGTATCTCTTTGGGCACTCCATCTATAAGAAAGGTGTAGGTTCCAAGTGTTGGCTGAATCCAAGCTCTTCTGAATGTGATAGTGCCAGCTGCTGAAAACACTTGAGGAAGAGTAAGAGACTGTGTTACTGAATCGAATTGACCAGCTACACAGTAAGTTCCAGTGTCAGGATTGTTGGTGACAATCACCCAACCATCTGTTGGACCGCTCGAGATGAAGTCGCCAAAGACGTTCGGCTCAAAGCCATATGAGAAGAAGCTCACGTCTGTTGGAACAGCGAATGTTGGATAGATGAGAACTACCCCACCGTCAAGATCAGCTCCACAGCTAAGGCCAGTAGCTAGGTCAGGAGGAACTAAAGAGCCTACTACAATACCTCCATCAAGAGTGGCATTGCACGTTATGAAGGCTCCTACAGCAACAATGCCAGTAAGAGGTTTGAAAACTACTCTTGTGTTGGTTCCAAAGTCTGTTCCGTTGTAAACACTGATACCACCGTTACCTGCTGGCAGCGTACTAGAACCTATTACCTTCTGCACTTCAGCGTAGGTAATAACCTGTGGGTAATCAGCTCCACCAGTAGTGCAGATGACAGTCCAAGAGGTGCTCATCTTGAGATTCCTTAGTGATAGAGGATTGCCCTCTATAAACAAAGGATCTCGAAGAGACCAGACTGTGCCGTCTAGATTCGATACCACGCACTGCTTGGAAATGGATACAGAGTTGATAGTAACGCCGAGACTAGAAAAGTCTAAAGTGCCAGTGTATCCAATTCTGGCTTGCAGAGACTCCAATGCATTAGCAGTTGGAGTAACGCCAGAGAAAGAGAATACTACAGCAGAAGTTATGGTGCAGCTTCCTAAACCGCCCGCGTCAAAGATAGCGGTATCGCCAATGCCTGGAACTGAATTACCTCCAGGACCTCCAGACGAGTCGGACCAGTTTGCACTGTTTACCCAGTTACCAGAAGCACTGGCAACCCAGTAACGGACTGCCATGTTAGTTCATGCTAAGAGTAACACTACCAATGTGGCAAGCTACGATTACGCTAGTGGCGACTGTCTTAGTACTTGCCATAGTTCCGAAGGCTACGAGATTGCCAGAAGTTGCAGCATCATACAAACCAATATAAGGAAGGTCTCCCCAAGGAGTAGAAGCAGCCGGGTAAGTGAATGAGTTGGTGTTAGTGCTTCTCCGATTAGACAAAGCACCAAATATGATTCTCTGACGGGCATAGCCAGTTCCTGTTGGGACTTCTGCAACAGACAATCCTACGCTGCCAATGCTCGAGCACAACGCCATCCACACAGTTCCGATAGCTGTGAATGGAGAGCCGAGCAGAGTCAGCCCTAGAATGTCGTTGGCAATAGTTGGTCCAAATGGCATTTCGTAACCCTCTAAAGTCCGGCGTAACCTAGGCAGCCCATTGGCAGCCGTGTTTTCGATTATATATGGGCCTACGATAGCCCAAATTTGAAAAACAGAATTATGGCGTGGTTATCACAGAAGGAACTTCAGTTCCCCAGAATTGAAAGCGCATGTACCCAGCCTGGAACAGAAACAAATCTTCTGGACTGTTCTGCTCAACTGGAAGCATGTAGCACGATCCAAACGCTATTACATCTGTTGACGTCTCAGGTCTGTAGAGTTTCAACGTCTGAGAACTTGAGCTAATTAGAGTACGTTGATAGTCGAACAACTGCTTGGCGTACAGTCGTGGATCATTCTTCTCAACGTAAATAATGAACTCATGTTGATGATACAGTGCTGGGTATCGACCATCAATGATGACTCTGTTGGCCCAGAAGTTCTGCCGGACATTGGGTTCAGTAGCGAGCTTGGAGTTGGTCTTCCAGCCTACGACAGAGTCTCCTAGAGGGCTGTTTGGAAACAGCAGAGTGCACTTAGTAAGGTCTAGATCGCAAGGCATTAGGCTAAGCCTTTCGCGGAAAACTCTCTCTCGAAGTCTTGTCCGTCTTGTATTAGAGCAGCTGTAGCGGCATTCGCCGCATCAGCAGCCGCAAGAGCACCAGCTGCCACTTGACTGAACCCAGCTCCTATGGTAGAGGACAATTTGTCGAGAGCATCTTTCTGTTGTCCCATTGCATCTGCCGCTTCTCTAGCTCCGTCAGGAACTTGCTGCATTAGATTGGCTGGCATGCCAACTCCGAACCCACCTCTTGGAGCACCAAAGTTGATCTGAGGGATCTCAGGTTCTGGAAAGCCAAGACCAGGCAGTCCTCCAGCAGCAGGTTCCAGTCCTTGCAGACCAGCGTTGCCCTGCCCTAGCTCTTCTTGCTTCTGCCGCTTTAACGCGGTAAGTTCTTGAGACTTTTTCATAGCGGCATCCATGCCTGCTTGATCTCCTACCAACTGAGCCTGATTAAACGCTGTCTCGTTCTTCGCTTCTTCGTCTTGCAAAGACTTGATCGACGCTGCAATCTTCGCCTTTCTGTTCTTGTCAGCATCTACTGCTTCTGCAGCTAAAGCACCTACTTCTGGCATAGCTGGAACAGCTGCTACAGCACCGCCCTCTCTGGCAGCAGCTTCATCTTTCTTCTTCTTGGCGTCGTCAATCTCTTTGTTCATCTTCCTGAGTTCAAGAAGGATATCTTCTCTGGTCTTCTCAGCCTTCTCAAACTCTTGGACGACCCTTACCTCGTGAGCTTTCTCTTCATCTAGGCGAAGAGCTTTCTGCTTCTCTTCAAGGGCTTTCTTGTCTTTGTCTACTTCTTCAAGTTTGTTCTTGATGGCGTTGGCAAACTGGCCTAGATCTCCACCGCCACCGCCACCGAATCTATTCTGGGCGATTTGCTTGGCTCGCTCAGGATCCATACCTCTGAGGATTAAGCGATCAACTTCATTCTTGACTCTCTGATCAGCTTCTTTCGCAAGCTTCTCCTGCTGCTTCTGTTGTAGTCCAGCTCTACGACCTCTGCCAGGACCGCCATCTTCAAAGGCAAGATCTTCTGGACCTTTGATAAACTTCTCAGCAACCTGACCTAGGGCAGCCATTGGAGACATGCCTTGGGCAATCAGCTTATTGAACTCACGCTCAGCTTCAATCCTCTTGACTCGCCTGTCGAACTCGTCCTTGGCGTGCTTCTCTAGATCCTTGAGAGCCTTCTCTCTTTCATTGATGTTGTCTTTCTCAATGTCGAGTTCTTTCTTTCTGAGACGCAGGGCTTCTTCATGCCGCTTACGCTCCATGTCCATTTCTTTGTCTTTGAGATCCTGAACTAGCTTGAGACGCTTGTCTTCTAGATCAGCTAGATCTTTCTCTAAGTCCTCTCGGATCTTCTTGCGAGCAGCAGCAAGCTCTTGCTCAATCTCTTTGATGTCCTGAGCGGCTCTCGCTTCGTGAACAACTCTAAGTGCTGCCAGTCTTTCTAAGAGCTTATCTTGCCGTTCAATGTTAGCTTCAATACCAGGAACATTGTTTGGATCTGTATTAGCAGCAAGCTCTTCGTTCAGCTTCTTCTTTTCTTCATTTGCTTCGGCAGCAAGTTCATCCATGACCTTTAGAGTACCTTTGAGAAGGCTCTGTTCTTTCTGCAAGTTCATCTGCAGTCTGGCAATACGCTCATCTTCGCCACCAGTGATAAGATCATTAGATGCTTTCTGTAGCTCTGTCTGCTTCTTGATCTTCTCCATTTCTAGATCAGCAAGGTTGTCCACATCTTTGATAGTGTCCAAGATTGCTTTCTTCTGCTCTTCAATCTCTTTAGTCTGATCAGCTTTAGATCTCTCAAGGGCTGCTAGCTGACCTTTCAAGACTTCTTGAATCTTAGCGGCGTCTTCTGGGTGAGCCTTTGTGTTCTTTTCTGCTTCTGCCCGTAACTCTCCAGCTCTGATAGCCGCCTGGGCATTGATACCAGCTATTGTCTCACCGCTGCTAATAGTAAGCAGAGATAGATTGTCGAGGTTCTTCTTGTACTCTTGATAGATCTGAACGTCAGCAGAAGCCCAGGCTTCGATCCTCTTCTGATTGAACTGATTGGCGATTCTGAGAGCCAAGTTATAAGCAGTTTCTTGTTGCTTAAGTCTTGCTTGAAAGGAACGAGCAATGAGAGCATCACTATGTACTGAGATCTCACCAATCTGTCCTTGAAGGTTTGCTTGCTCCCTCAACTTCTCATTAAGCTTGGCCTGAGCCTCTTCTCTCTGGTTGGTGAAGAATGGGCCAAGACCAAGCTCTTCGCCAACTGCCCCTCTGCCGGTAAGAGGTTGCTTCGTTTGCTTTCTCAGATCTTCAATCTCTTTGTTTACTTGCTCTAGAGTAGCACGTAGCATGTCCAGACGTTGGTCTGCTGAAAGAGCTACGTCTTGACTGATCTCTTTCAAGATCCGAGCAATCTCTCCAGGCTTCTTAAGATCAAGCTGCTGAAGCTTTGCACCAAATTCTGGTATGAGTTGGATGATCTCGTCCAGAAGGTTCCGAACCTCTTGAAGTTGTAGTTCTGATAAAGGACCTTTGCTTTCCTCTTCAGAAAGACCAAGAAGCTTCTTGTATGCTACAGAAAGATCTTCTACTTTAGAAGCTGTAGCAGCACCAGCGTCGCCCGCTCTCTTGATTGATCTAACGACACCTGCTTCAAGGGCTTGCGAGTAGAGATAGGCTCCAGCAATACCTCCTGTCATTACCGTTCCGAGCAAAAGCAAAGCACCGATCCAAGTTCCGAAAGCGGCTGTTGCTGCTACCACGGCAATTGACAAGATTCCTACTGCCGCTCCCATAGACAATGTAACTGCAGCACCAGCGGCAAGAGCTGCAATCAAAGCTTTTGACTCATCACTGAGCTTACCAAAGCTAACTGCCAAGTATCCAGAAGTTTGAACTAAGTCAGCAAAGATAGGCTGGAACTGTTCGCCCAGCTGCACTCGAGCTTCTTCAAACACTCTGGTCAAAGAAGTGAATTGTTTGTAAGTGTCTCCCAAGGCTGCTTCATAAGTACCTTGGATCAATGTACCCTTTCTCATTACCTCATTGAGTAGGAGCTGCTGCTTTTCATGTGTTGACAGAGTTGTAATGACACGACCATTGCTGATGGCAAAGTCACGATAGATGTTGTTCAGATTCACCATAATGCCCAAGTTACGCAGCATCCAACTGTTGGTTCTTTGGATGGCAATAACTAGGCGCTCGAAAGCTTCGCTGGAATTGATCTGGGCAATGACTGCGGCATCTTGAGCAATTCTAGCTAGCTTAGCAGCATTGCTTAGATCGAACTCACCTTGGATTAAGAAAGCTAATGCTTCACGAGTTTGTCTGGTGGTGATGCCTAGGCGCTTTACTGAATCTTCAAAAGCTTTCAGCTGTCCTCTGCTGTACCCAGCAATAGAACCTACATTGTTGACAACGGTACCTAGGTTCTCAACACGAGCAGCAAGAAGAGTTGCTTCAGTAAGGAACTCAGTAAATCTGCCAGCACCTAATGCGGCAGCTAAGGTGCTGATAGCCACCGAAGCAATCTGGACGTTCTGAGAAAGTTGATTGAACGTCTGAGAAAGGTTGGTATTGGTCTTACCTTTCTCTTTTTGTGCAGCAGAGTCTTCTTTGACTTTGGTAGTCAACTCTCTAACAGAAATGCCAGCTCTATCTGCTGCACTAGCAAGTACGCTATAGCGAGCAACATCACCTTGGTTGGTAGGTGATCCAGGTCCTTGATACAGTGGAGCAGGTGTTGGAGCAGTTGGATAGGTTTGTCCACCGTACTGCGCCATGATACTAGTAGCAAGACTGCCACTTGTACCGTTAGCTCTTCCACCTACTTGTCCAAGCCTAGAGAGTTGTTGAGCAGCTGCAAACTGCCGAGACAGAGCTTCTTCTGCTCTTATAGAAGCCAGAGCTACCTTGTCCAACTCCTTAGCCCAGATAGCATGGGCAGAAGCAACTCCCTGAATTGCTGATTGCAAGACTTGGTAGTTCTTCGCATGTCCTGCAGCATCGAAAGCCTTCTGTGCTTTCTCAGCTTCTTTAGTAGCTGCAGCTAGCTTGGTCTCTGCCTCTGCTAAAGAGCCTGTGGCATCTTGGAGGGCATGGATATCCTTAGCAGCCTTTTTCATCTGCTCTTCGCCAATATACTTGGCTTCAAACGCCCACGAGATTCCTCCAAGCTCCATCATTTAGAACTTCCCTCCACTAGCTTGGTCTACGTACCTCATATACTCTGCACCGGTCATTTCCTTGAACCGTCTCTTTGGCTTTTCTGACTTCTCTGCCTTGGGTTCAGCCCTTGCTTTCTCCATGGCTTCTTCACGTCGTTTCTCTAATACTGAAAATCCACTGGTGATGATTGTCAGTTGTCCTTCTGTATGCTTACTTACGAGTTGGTCTAAAGTACAGCTCAGCTTCTCGCAGAGGAAGGCGAAGAAAGCATGCTCAGGTATTTTAGACCCACCATCTCGTTGAGCCTCATCACGTTGATAAGAACTCGCAAGCCGCCGAGCAAAAAATTGTTGGCTCCGTCGATCTGCTCTTGAGAGATCACTAGATCTTGCATCTCTGTCATAGAAATGGTTTCGTCAACCACAGCCTTCTTCACATCTTCCCAATCGTAGAAATCTGCAAGAGCGGTAGTCGTGGCAAACAAAGCCTGGAGGACATCCTCTGTCATGTCTACCATAGTGCCCTCTTTCATCGCTTCTCTTTGCTTGAGAGCGAAGGGCTTTAGAGCTTGATAGACAGATCGTCCTGCCTTGACAGACAGAGGACGGATAGGTCTCGACTTGCCTAAGAGAGGCACATCTGTTTTGTGCGTGTCTGGAAAGAGAACCTTGGAGAGCTGTTCGTGATCGCTCTCATCGAGGTTCAGGAAGCGTTCAGAGAAAGCCTTCCGAACTACTTCTTCGGATACCTTCACCTGATCTACGCCACTAACTGTCGTGGCTTCATCCATTACTAGCTCCTATAAGAGGGAGCTAGCACCCAGTAGACAACGGCGGCAAGTAATGCCTGAGACCGACTACCTGTTGACTGCAGCTCCCGATAGTGGTGTTAAATCCGAGAGCATTCATTGTGATCGGGATTCTGCCGTTCTGGTCCGGCGTGAACTTCTCTTCCCAGTCTTCTGCAGGAGCCATCTTGGCGAAGTCATGGATAACTTGCACACCGTCCAAGAAGTCCGCAATTCCGAGAACGTGGAAATAACGGATGCGAGGACCGCCAAGGACTTGGGTGACACCAGAGTAAGCGTAAGCCAAGAGTCCAGCTGTAATGGACTTGTAGGGATTCGCAGCCAGAGAGTACACGAGATTGCCGGTCGTGATAGAAGCAATGACCACTTCCAAACCGTCAATCGCGTCTTGTCCGCCGGGCGAAGAAATGATGATCTGCTGACCGACCGCGAAAGGCGTAGTGGGTGTGCTGGACAGAACAAAGGTCAACCCATCACTGAACACGCTCGACACCGAAGCACAAGCCACGGCGCTCGAAGCAGCTGTGTAATTGCCGAACGCGACTTGGACTTTCCGCCATGAGTTCGAGTTCAGAGTGAACTGCAACTGAGCGGAAAAACCTGTGACTGCTTCAAACTGCCGAATCTTCGGCAAGCCCACTTCCAAGCTGAACTTGGTTCTGGTCACTCGAACCATTGGAGTATCTTCAACTACGCTGCCGAGGTCGTAGAACCCAGAAGGCAGAGCGTCAAGATCAACTCTGGCCCGAGTGAAAGTTGTCGGATACTCTGCGATGATGATCTGTTCAATCGCAAGATTCGTCTCAACCGGATTGATCGGGTTCGAGTAAGAGCGGCGAGTCATTTCCTACCTCCAACGAGTCCTAGGTGAGACACCAATCTTATTACCCAACTTTAGTAGTGATGAATACTAAGTTTAGTGAGAATACAAAGTGTCCATTCTCATCTTTGTAGTAAGGACCTGGAGCACTCTGTCTGGCAAACCGTCCTGGATAAGAACAACCCAACTTGTTGAACTTATCAGCGAACAGAGTATTCAAGCTGTTGATATAGGTCCAGCCGTCATTGTACTTTACAGACCGATGAAGAAACTGGACAGCAGGTCTGTTAACCTTATCCCCAGAGATCTCGTAACCACCACTTGGAGCAATAACAGTAGACTCATACGGTGTGCTGGGAAGCTGTCCAATGAAGAGATCACTGCCTATAGTTCCTAATCCATAGGACTGTAGACTAGTGGCAATGCTCTCAAAGAGAACAATCATCGCTTCCTTCGATATGCCTGACGGGACTTGAGCTTATTGCTCTTCTTGAGAAAAGTCCGCATCACTTTCTTGACTCTGCGTTTCTTCATCACGTGACCACCTAGTTAGAATACATTGACGCCATTGGCGAGCAACGCTTCCGCGGCAGGAGGGGCTCCATAGATTGGAGTGTTGTCAGCTGCTTCTAACAGTCCTGTATATTCTTCTCTGTCCAAGAGACCCATATCAACAAGCATGAGAGTAGCATTCTTGTTGATAAGGTGCATTGCATCCTTAGCGTCGGTGAACCAAATGCGTTGAGGATGTTCCGGCACACCTTGTAACCCACCGATTCCTCCGCCAATGAACAGAGCAATCTCGAAGGGAGGCATCCTGCACTCCTTATATGGAAGACCAGCCTTGCCCATGATGCTAAGAGCTTCTTGATACATCGGATAAGCCAGGGCATGATAACCAGCTTTCGCATTTGGGAAATGTTCAACGAAGGTCTCCACAACTGCTTCGAGAAGCTTGTGGTGTTCTCCACCTCTTTCCAGAGCTAGGGTGAAGTTAGACTCCTCGGCCTCCCACTTCAAGATGTTCAGATAGTCTCTGATTACTAGAACCCAAGTAAGCTGACGTTCAGGCTGTTCTTGAACCGAGCGTCGAAGGAGTGCCATATTCCTGTTGGAGCACTTCTTCCTTCTCAGTCCTTCTTCCAGATAGCCTAGGTGGGCAAGATCCACATCTGGCAGCATCATTCTTGGAGCTATGGGATGGTCATACGGACCTTTGCTCGTATCCTCACAATGCTCATGAATAAGTCCGGTGAACTTGTAATGAGCTTTGTTCCTATACAACCTTGCTGGCATATCAAAGTTCTTGTTCAGGCTGTCCAGAGTGAGATGGATCTGCTTAATCACCAAGGCTTCATAGATCCCATTGGACAGATACTTACGAACATTCAAGCCCTTATGAAGTCTCTCGTCGCAGTCGATCCATAGGATCCAATCTCCCTGAGCATTTATTACCGAAGCATTTCTCTGAGTAGAGAAGTTGTCAAACTCTTGATGTGTAACTACTGCTCCATAAGTCTTGGCGATATCTTCTGTTCCGTCATTGCTGTTAGTTACAACCAGAATCTCATCACAGATTGGTTGAATAGACTTCAGCATAGGACCAATGTTGTCCTGTTCGTTTCCGGCAATGATACAAGCTGACACCGACTCATATGGTCTGGTTATCAACATCTTCTTTTTGAGATCCACATTCTCAAAGTTCTTTGGAGCTTTGGCTAAGAACACCCAATGACCAAGAATCTCTCCAGCTTCATTCTTTCCGGCATCAACAAAAGCTCCATGAAAGAAAGACTCATTGGCAAATATGTCTTTGAGCTCTGAGTAGCCCAAGTTCCATAGCCGACCTCTGCTCATGTTTTTGGCAAGCTCGGTCGTAGGACCGCACTCAGTGATAAGACAGAACACTCCATCAGGAGACAGATTCTTTGCCAGCTTCTTAAGATAGAGTTGTGGGTTGATCTGCCATTCCAATACTTCATTGAGGATGATCAGATCGTAGTGTCCAGTTGGGCGATCCTGTCCGTCATCAATGACTGTAACTGTGGCACTTCTATCCATGGTAGCCACAACACTTTCAATATGACTTTTCGACTCTGGAAAGCTTCCTGTGTCTATGTCTATTAGAGCAGTAGGAAGGTTCTGGTTAACCATCAGGCCGATAGAACAGAAGCCAGGATGGTAGTCGAGGACAGTCTTGGGTGCTAAACCAAAGAGGTTTAGAAGTCCGCACATCATCTTGAATCTTCCGGTTGCTCCTTTGTAGCCGGCAGCAATCTTCTCAGGAGTAATCAAGTCTGAAGTAGCAGATCTACAAACAGAATCAACTTTGTCTTGAAGTTCTTGAGCATGTCGTTCACAGATCATCTCAGCAGGAGCAATATCACCTTGCCGTAGCAGTTGAGTTATTACAGAAGACTTTCTGGATGCCCAGCGACGATGCATGAGCAGTTCAAAGTGTGTCATCCAAGATGCAGCAATCTGATCCCATCCGTAATGCTCTTTCACCCACTCTTGTCCGGCCTCAGCCATGTTCTCCATAAGCTCTTGATCTTTTAAGACATCAGCAGAACCGACGAAGCGCTGAATGTAATCTTCACTGTTAGGATTGCCTGGAATTAGAATTCCAGCTTCTGAATTGACTGTCTCTCTTAAAGCGAAGTCATCGGTAGTGATGATTGGTGTGCCACATGCTTGAGCCTCAATTGCTGTAATGCAACTGATCTCTGGGAAGTCAGTTGGGTACAGCAGCAATTCAGAAGAGCTAATCTCTTGGTAGAGCTCAGCCTTAGTGAGACTGCCAAGGTTGACTACCTTCTTCGGGAAACGACGAGCCAGTTCAGCACAGGCATTGATCTTGCCTTCTACGTCTGGAGGAACCTGCATTCCCTTTAGATCGTAGTTGCAGTAATGAAGAACAAGATCTGGATTGTTGTTCAGCATCAAAGGAAAGATGTCCGAGAGCAGATAGTGTAGCCCGCGTTCTGGACGACTTGTGTAGATCACCTTGCCCTTGATCTTCGGACGAATGTTGGCAGCAATGGTGTCTCTGTCTACACCGTTTCTTGTGATCCAAGAGAACTGCTCAACTTCAGGAATGTGACGCTTGTAGTTCTCTTGGTGGTACTTGCTAAGGAACAGCACTTCATCTGTTTGATAGAGGCTGCCCATGAAGCGGTTTACATCGACCAGAGTGTCGTGGCACCACATGATTCTCAAACCTGAGTTCCCAGGTTCACGGAGAAACTCAGGCCACCGGCTTGCAATGATAATGTCATACGGCATTGTCAAGATCTGCTTACGAGCCTGCTCAATAGGATGGTAGTGCACACCATCGTACTCTCCAGGCTTTGGACACACGCAGAAGGCGTGGACAGAATGGCCTAGCTTGGCTAGAGCCCTTGCCATATAGATGAAGGCAGTTTCACTACCACCAAGAGAACCTTCTTCGAGAGACCGGCCGTGGAAGGGAAGGCCGCCAGTAGCCATTGCGATAGTGAACTTCACAGCTTTCTCCAGATACTAGGTGCAAACCTAGTTTTATCTGAAGAGTTAACTTCCTTTCTTCCTTTCTTTTCTTCCAATTGCTCTTTTGAAAGCGTCCTTCAGCATCTTGTCATATGTGGCAAGGTGGTACTGCACGACTCGCTGAACGAACTTACCACCTACACCACCTTCTGGTGTTCCAGGCAGCTGGCTTGATATTGGACCAAGTTGCAGAGGTCCAGCTGGAGTTAACTCCTCATGCTGTTTTAAGGCATAGGGAGTAGCGTCTTGTACATTCACTACTAGCTTACCGCGAGCAATTCTGGCAGGATTGAGTCGGAGCTTCTCCCTCAAAGGTCCGCGTAAGAGTGGAGCATTCTCTCTAGCTCTTTGCACTACGTGCTTTCCTATCTCTGTAAGAGTAGGGAGTAATGCTTCTTGAACTCGGATCGAAGTTCCTTCCAGGACTTGAAGGATCTCAGTCCAGTCCTCTGCTTTGCCTTTGCCGATGCCTGAGTGAATGTTAATCATCGTACTGCCATTTTCATTCTAGCTGAAGCAAGGAGCTGGCTAAACGTGTTCTCTCCAGTCATCAAAAACTCTTCTGGTACGTTTGCAAACTCATCTAGCTCTTCATCAGAGTGAAGCCCAGATATGAAAGGTTCTAGGGTATGCCGGCACCAAGGATGAAAGGGAGGACCACCATTGGGTGTGTCTCCTAAAGCTGGGAACTTGTCTGACTCACCAGAGATAGAGAACACTTTGCCAGCATAGATATCGCAGATGCACCCTTTCGGAACTATGCTTGGTTGAGGAGATACTCTGACTAGGTCGTGATCAGCTTCCATAGCTGCCGAAATTACTGCCGCACTCGATGCTTGCTTAAGTGTCTGATTAGTAACCATTGCTGCATAGTAGTCTAACGAGTATCTGTAGGTTCCTCCACCTCTGCCAGTAACAGATACGATGCCGTCAGTAAACTCTCTTTGCAAAACAGATCGGACTTTTGCTGTAGCAGCCTTAAAGCTCTTTCCCTGAACTAGCTGTTCTGCTATCTCTCGGACTACATCTTCTCCTAGCTTCTTCTCTATAGAAGCCCTGCGTTGAACCACTTTTGTGGCAAGGCTTTTAACAGAATCGACGGCTTTATCCGTGGCTGTAATCAGGCTATCCGCCAGTGCAGCCACAGATTTTGTCGCAAGGCGATCCTTTAGCCTATCAATTTGAAAAACAGAATGTTTGGCAAGGAGATAGATTGCCTTACTCTGTTCTTGTTGGAAGAAGTCCTCAAGATACTTGTTGGTCCAGCCACGAGTTCTTCCCCGCAGCTCTTGAAGAAGTCTTAGAATTTGCTGATATCTCTGATACCTACTTGAGTCCAAAGCAAACACCATGGACTCAAGCTCGGCACTAATCTGCCGAGCTGCTGAGGTATAGATCCTTACGAGTTCGGCAGTCCTGAAATCAGCAAATGGAAGAACCATTACTTAGGTGGAGCTTGAGGAACAAAAGCTCTGATGAGCAAGATCACTCCTGCCACAAGAGCTGAAAAGCCCATGATAGGCTTGCTCCATTCAATCTGTATGTTGGTCACTGCAAAGAGACCAAACAAGAAGCAGAACAGTCCGAGAGTGATAAGAACAATGCGATCAAACATAGGCACCTAGTTGGGCTCGACTAAACAGTAGATTACTCGAGTTCCATCTCTGTGATGATTGAGAATCGTTCTCCTAACTATCCTTCCTGCAGATAGGAGCAAGACTCCGTCTCTGTCAGTAATGTGTCTCAGCTGCTGATCAACGACTATGTCGGTTCTCTCCTTTGGCAGAACTACTATCCACTGATTGGCATTGGTAAGGACAAAAGGAGCGTTGTACTTGTTCTGGTAATCCTGATAGCAGTAGCATGATACAGTAGTAATGTCTGTCAGCGAGTCTGCTTGAGTGAGATCGCCATACTTGTCAACTGTAGGAGAGTCATTAGATGGACGTACCCACTGCGCTTTGTGCGTCAAGCGGGCTGCTATGTCCATGAAGCTCATTTTCGGTAAACCCTACGCTGACCAATCCAAGGAGAAAGAAGTTTCATCATGTCTGAAGATCTGTTTTGTCCAGCACCTTTTCCATAACGAACTGATTCACTCATCGGACCATTGGTCTCAGACCAGCCCTCAATTCCCATCGCTATAGCTTCAAGATGCTTGTTGGGAGAACTTGTGTGTTGGAGAAGAAAGACAGCTTGATGACAGCAAGCTCTCTTGACTGCTTCTTTCATTCTGTCTTGTTCGTAACTGGTCAACGTGTCATTGACGTTAGCTACAGACAAGTTCCAGGGCCATTTGGCCAGATCGGATCTTGGCCACTCCATACTCTGTTGAGAGAAGTATCTCTCACCACGGAACTGCAAACTATCAATATCTCTGCTGGCTGAGATCAAAGCTGCTTCTCTCTGCAGTGGGCTTGCATCTACCCAAGGAGCAGAGTACACTATTGCAGACATGATGAACGAGCTTGCGTCTGTTACGCTGACGTAACAGTTGGCTCCTTGTGCTCCCCAGCTAGCTATGATAGTCATAGCCCACCCCCACTCTTGAGGACAAGGAACTCAATCCAGTCAGTATGCAGACCAATCGGAGCTCCTCTGGTATACGACGCTCTATACCTCCAGAGCCCAGGCAAGCTAAGAAAGCCAGTTACAGCTACGTAACGTAATCCACCGTCTGTTCCATCGGTGACATAGCTGGCTGGCTTGATGAGTTCACTTCCATCAGGAAGTTCAAATGTGAGATTCAAGTTCTGGGCAGTAGATAGATCTATCGCACCAGATGAGCTCCTGGCGTAGGCATCAAAAGCAATGCCATAGTCGTCCTGATAGACTTCTTGCATTATGGAGACTCAACAGATCCAGACACCATAGTTGTGACAGAAACGCTCCCTGACACACTATCATTTACATGGATGGTCCCAGAAACTATTACTGGGTACACCAGTCCGGTAGCGACTACGTTTGGAGGATATCCAGTTAGCACCAAGTTAATTGGGCCTGGAGTAACAGTTCTATTTCCAGTTATAGAAACAGTTGGAGCATAGGCTCCTATAACTAAAGAGCTAGTTCCTGGCGTTACTGTCTTATTGTCCTGGATTAGAACTGTAGGAGCAAACTTAGTAAGTGTGAAGTTCTTAACTCCTGGCGTTACTATCCTTGGAGTAAGAACGGAAGGTGCAAACCTGTTCAGCATTAAGTTCAGAGTACTTGGAGTAACCAGCTTGTTTGCTGTTATTGAGATCGTAGGAGCAAACTCAGTAACAAGCAAAGATGCCGTACCAGGAGTAACTACCTTGTTGTTTGCACTTCCTACCGTTGGAGCATAAGTAGTTAGAACTAATGCTTTGGTAGGAGGAACAACAACTCTTGGAGTAAGAACAGTAGGAGCAAACTCTGTGAGTGTGAGTGCTTTAGTTGGTGGGGTAACAACTCTTGGAGTAAGAACAGAAGGTTCAAAAGTAGTGAGCGTGAGAGAAAGAGTTGTTGGAACAACTACTGTAGCAGACTGGTATGAAGTCCTTTGAGGAAACTGCCAACCGTCAAGGACTAATGTTGCCTCATAAATGTAGCCACGACCAAATGCAAAGCCAACTCCCTGATAGTAAACATCATCTGTGACTAGCAACTGAATAATGCCATGACCTGCACCGTCATCATACCAGAGAGTAGCCGGCGTCTGAGGAACGACACCTACAGTTGCTGCAGTCTGATAGCTGGCGGTACGCTCAAATGTCAGATCGGTACCGTTAGTCCATTTCCAGATATCGAGTTGCCCAGTTGCTGCATAGTCCCCGCCGATAGCATGTAGTTCGCTACCTAGCAGTAGCAATTCGATTTCTTCGCCTGTGCGTCCTGTATCTTCAGAAATGATTGTGTCAAAGTTATCTGGCGCACTACCGCGTAAGATAACTTCATGGGTAGTAGAAGAACTGACAAGATCGCTGATTGTGGCCAACATCCACCAGTAGCCATTATTGTACAGTATCGCAGAAGCATAAATAAACCTTGGAGACACTCCAGATGGAAGTGTCACTAGAGCTGCGTCATCAAAATGCAATTCACCTGCTTGGAGTATATTGCCTGAGTAGAACTTGTACCAGGGATGCACAGTGTTAGCCGGCGTACCTGTGCTTGTCTCAAAATCCATAAGATAGCAGTGGAACCCATTCAGGTTGTGATCAAAGACAAACTTGTCATCCTGAGTAGGATATACTTCTCCGCTGGCTATCTTCGCAGTGATTTGACACGTTGGCTCATCAAAGGTCTGCGTCGCTGGATCGTAGCCCATTATCTGAGTCACGAACGGCACAGCGAAGTTGCCCGGATAGGCTGCGGAAGTCCGATCAATTGCAATCCATTGTTTCCCGTCAGCCAAATATGGACTGCCATCTAGGTTCACAATCGGAGACCACTGCCTACCTCTACCTATGCCATTGAACAGTGTAGCCTGAACATGAGTTAGATCAACCGTAAGCGTTCCAGAGCTAGTGAATACTAATGTGGGAACATCAGTAGCTAAGGAATTGCCTACGGCACCTAGATTGTAGATTCCGTTCTGGATGTTAGCAATAATGTCCCAAACTCCAGAACTCCTCTGCCAGATGGCAAAACCAATCGAACAGATTTCTATTGCTACTGCATCTGGACTGGCAAGCGATACTGCACTAATGATATCCGTAGGAGTACCACTCGCATAATATACAATCTTAGCTGTTGGTGTGCCCGATTGGTACTCTAAGAACATCCCATTGTCTTTGTCAGCGCCATAGCCAATTCGCACCTTTCCAGTAATGCCTGCAAGCTCAAAACCCAGTGACATGCATGGCGCTTTGTAGTGTACTCCAGCTGCTTGGTACACTGCGGTGGTATTACTACCGCTGTAGGTTAGATGTCCTCCAGTAGCTCCAGCAGTTCCAGAACCTGCTACCGTTAGTGTTAGTGCTCCCAGTCCAGATCCAAAAGATTCATCAACTTTGCTCATAGTTGAGAAAGGACCAGGATGAATCGTTAATGGGCCAGCTACAGGCTTAAAGACAAGATTGCTAGGAACTGCTCCATAGACTTTGGTTCCATCTGTTTCAAGAAGCAAATTGTGACGAGTAGTTGGGGAACTGACAGCGATTGTTCCTCCACCTAGTCCTGAATCTACTTCTGTGGAAGGCGTAATTGGTTCGGAAGTGGAATCCGATATTTGTCCGCCGCCATCCCTAGCTGTAACCGTGTAATAGGATGGAGTGCTTGGGGAACTATCAATCCAGGGTGGACCACTCACAGCCGAACCCACAACCGAATAACTTCCATTCCAACTTGTAGAGCGGTTTACATCATAGGCTGTGGCTTGATCTTTAGAAGTCCAACATACCTCATTAGTTGCACTGATAGCTTCGGCAATGACGTCAACGACCTTGGTAGATTCTCCCCAGATGCGATCAACCATCCAGCCATCTGTTCCAGGCGTCCCTTCCATATAGAGTCGAAGCCCAGGAAATCCTATATTCGTGAAAGGGCTGCTAGAGTCATTATAGGTCACTACCGAAGACCCATTGTGGTAGCCAGTTAGAACGGTAGTACCAGAACCACGGATGCGGAAACTGATAGTGTCGCCGTCAGCCAATGTGAATGAAGAGCTAGAGGCAAGAGGGCTTCCGAACGCACCAGCAGTAAACTTGTAGATCTCTAATGTACCATCACCGGCACCTCCAGCAGATACAAACTGTACTAAGTAACCGTTAACTCCGGACTGGGTAGGTGTGGTTACGTCCGTTCGTAAACTAATGCCTAAGGCAACTAATGGACTACCTGATAGCTTCGTTACCTTGAGTGTTACCTGCTGATCTACATTCTGTGGAGTCCAGGGGAAGTAATACCAACCTACCTCAGATCCTGGAGTGCTATACACCTTACCAGAACCATTAGTGACGATGTTACCGCTACCACCGGTGATTTGAACTGGAATATGCCCACTGTCGGTGTAGTGTACAGATATAGCTACGGCTCCACCAGTAAAGCGGTCCAACAGATCCATCTCATAAGTGATAGGAGGTTGGACACTTGTAGATACAGTAGGAGCAAAAGTTGTGAGAGTAAGTGCTCTAGTTGGAGGTGCAACAACTCTTGGCGTAAGAACAGTAGGAGCAAACTCGGTAAGTGTAAGAGCTTTAGTAGCAGGAGTTACTACTTGTCCTATCTTTATCGCTGGAGCAAAGGTTGCAAGAGTTAAGTTTGTTACCGTTGGAGTAACAACTCTTGGAGTAAGAACAGTAGGAGCAAATGTACTAAGGACTAGTGTTGCCGCAGGAACATCAACTAATGTTCCTCCGCCGCCGCCCGTCAGTGTGACCGCGATGGCATTGCTGACGTTGTTGTCGGCGTCGAACAGGAAGATCCAGCACGGATCGCCGGGGCTGAAGGTGTGACCCAGCGCCTGCGAGAAATCGACCGTGATCGTAACCGCATTGTCGCTCCAGGCTGTTATGACCTGATCGACGCGGTTGGGGCCGCCATAGATCGGGCTGTCGCTCAGTTGCACGCCGCCGCCGACGCCTTGTAGCCCCCGGAAATACTGACCTGAGATTATGACGCCGGTGTCAGCGTCGGCGAAGCTACCCGGCGTCACGTCTTCGATGATAGGGATCGTCGGAAACGGTACGACGGCACCGGGCCAGCGTCCGTTGGGTTGGAATGCCCCAGGCCACAATCCGTTGATTCGTAAGGATCGCGGTACTCGTTTGGTCCAGGTGGCTCCCGATACAGTGCCGGTCTGCGCGTTGCCACTCCAATCAATCGCGGCTGTCCCGGCTCCGTCGTCGAATCGCCACAATGCTACGGGGGCGAGTTCAAGCGGGTCGATACTGCCGTCGCCAAGTCCGCGAGCCTGAGCCTCCGTCGGGACGAAGTCGAATAGCGATATATCATCTAGGTCGCCGTCGTACGGTATCAAGTGAGTGCCGACGTTATCAACGCCAAAGTTTATTTCGTCAGCGGTGCTTGTGTCCCATGTCGCATTTAGGACTGCCGACGTTCCGACCAGCGTGCTATTTAACCATAGCTTTGTATCGCCGCCATTGACCCAGGTCACAAGACCGCGAATCCATTGGCCGATCAGACTGGGGTTAGTAACAACTACGCGGTCATCATTCCCGCTGTCATACCAACCGACATAAAACTGCCCGCCATACATCACGACGTCGAACAACTTTGACGACGAAGCCCCAGCTACTCGCAAAATCGTGCCCGCGGTGACCGCGTCGGGTCGGTACCAGAAATGCAGCGCCCCAGTCGTCGGAAACGTAAACGGAGTCACACCGACGTAGTCGTTGACCCCGTCGAAGCTCAGGCTGTAGGCGGATCGGCGACGCATTAGAGGTTCGGCGGGTAAGCCGCTCCCTGCAACGTTGGTTCCGCTGGCGTGTAGTCACCGCTCCCGGCGTCGTTATAGAGCGGGTCGATGTTCTGATCGTCAACACCGGAAGAAATACCGCTCACAGGCCCAGACGTGTTATTGTCGAAGATGTTGTCTCTGTTCAATCGCAGGGACCGTATGTCATTTGCGGCTGCCGAGTCGTTCGAATAATTGATTCCGTACCCGCCGTTATTGGTTATGACGTTATTTAACACGATGCTGTTGCAGGCAGCTTCATTAGTGGCAATTACAATCCCGTCCCCGCCGTTGTTGTCGATTGTGTTACCACGAACAACAGAACAAATTTGCGGGTAGCCAGTAACATAAACGCCAACGCTGTTGCAATTTACAACGACAGAATCCATAAGAATAATAGCCCCACCTAATCCGTCCGCCACGCCTGCACCAGGGATATCCTCGATCTTACAACCGATCAGTGTCGAAGCATAATTGCCGCCGTAAAAGCCGAAAGAGCCGGTCCCCGACTTTGCGCCAGAATTCATAATGACAGTATCGAGTACCCGCCCCGCCATTTCCAAACCGTGACAGGCGGAATGACCATTGATGTCTATTTTGCAATTCAAGACATTCGATCGAGTGGCCCCATAGATGATTCCATAAGTTGGGTAGGAAGGAGAGGCATTCAGGAAGAATACCAGGTTTTCCAAATGCCATGAGTTAGTGCTATATAGCAGCAAACCGCTGTGTGATATTCTCGGCCTTCCGTTGTAACCAATCAATTTGTTCGGGCCGGTTGTACTGTTACCGCTAGGCGCTGAGTAAAATCCTCCTGCCCCATTGGTGTAATCGTCAGTTATTGGGTCATCAACACCAGAGCCGCGAATGAAAATCGTGTTGCCGGCCACCATCGGCGTGCTAATAGAAGGAGTGCTATAGCCGGTCCCAATTCCCGATACCATCAAGTTTTCTAAGCTAGCGAATGCCCCCGCCACATTACCGCTCTGGCCCGTAGCGGTCCCCGTCGCCCGATCAACTGTGATGCTATTTGTACTGGCAACCGCGGTGATGAAATAGTAATTGTCCCCCACGATCCGCAGGCAGTAGCCGATCATGGCCGACGTGAAGCCGCCGGTAACGCTAGTGACCGTCGTCGTTCCGACAGTCACAATGTCGGCCACCGATAGGGCCGGCGTGGCGGAGTCGTTCAGGCCCGTATCGACGGCACCCGAAATAGACGGATCAAACCCGCCGCCATTGGCGTTATTGCCGTCGGCACGAATCCACCACTGAGTTGCTGCGGAGATTGTCATGGGTTATCCAGGGTTGCGGACGCATGCCTTCAAGACAATCGCCAGTTGAGCAGTGACCGCATTCACTGTGTTGACCTTAGCCGGATCGTCGGCAAACGGCCCGCCGCGGAGAATACGAGACAACCCATCACTGACCGTATTGAATGCCAGAATGTCAGCCCCCGTCAAAAGATGCGGCGGACCGTCAGTGCGTTCGTCTGTCCAGTCCGGGTTGTTGTTCAGATTCTCATAAACGTCGCCGATCGCTGCGTTGTCCGCTTCCATTGCGATCAGCAGGTTGCGTAGTTGTTCAGCCCGGACGCGGGTGCGCTCGTTGGCCCAGTGTTGAACTTGTTCATTTGTAGCAGCTGCCATCTTTTCAACCCTTGATAGTTCGAGAAAGACCAGATTCCATCTCTTGTAGGCGTTTCTGCAAACTCGCACAAGAGTTGACAGCAGTTTGTAACTGGGCTGTTCTGATTTCTAAATCCGTCCAGCCCTTAGACAATCCATCTACTTCTATTCTACGAAGTAGATCGTGATTCTTCTTCATCTCTATATAGAGATCGGGCAGGTCTTGCCGTCTAAGGTCGACTACATTGACCTTCGGCTGTTGCCCAATGATCTTCGCACTCATGCCTTGACTTCTTCTTTGACCTTGGCTTCTTCCTTCATCTCGGCATAGATAGCTTGGAGTAGAGCGTCAGCTTCATCATGGCTTAATGCTCTGGCTACAAGGAGGTCATCCTTGTACACCCTCACCCAAGCGCCCTTTGGAGCTGCCCCTTCTTCAGCGTCATCTCTTGGTCCCTTGACGTACTTGATGACATAGCCTGCTTCGGTAAGCAGCTTCTTCAAGATACTGGGAACGATGACACCTACCTCCATTGCTCCCTTTGCTACTTGAGCAAAGGGACCAGGAGTCTTGCTGTTAGCAAGTTCGATGGCGTGGTCTAAACAAGCCTTACGCATCTGCGACCTCTATTAAGCCAAGGTAAAGACACCTGAAGCATTCGTCTGAACGGTCAACGTATTTGTATCTGTTGCCGTCACATCAGCGGGAGTGGAATCAAGCAAGCAATAGCAAAGCACCTTGCCTGAGACTTCGTAGATTACGGCGAACCGAGCTACGATAGAACCACCCGAGGCTGTCCACACTGGATCGGTGGAGATATCAACAGTGACTGTAGTAGTTCCAGCCAAAGTCAATGTGATACTGATACCACCAGTTGAATAGCCGTTAGCATTGGCGTGCTCATTGGTCAAGCCAGCGTAGGTTGTGCTAGCAGCACCAATGTTCGAAGTACTCAGAAAGAGTGCCTCTTTGAAAGTGTCGGTGCCGATCTGGAACGTACCGTCAATTAGGCAGGTACGCCCACCGTTTGTGAATGTCCATGCTCCAGCGGCCATGTTTACTTCCTATCTGAATTATGCAGAAAAAAATAGCCGGGTAAGAGGCGTGGTCCTTACCCGGCTACGGAGGACGAAGCCTGCCGTCCTGTCAGATTGTTTAGTAGATCTTGGCCAGACCTTCTTCGTTCTTGACCTCCAGGGTGTACTCGCCAATGAGCATACCCTTCTCCGAGTCACCAGTCTTGGCGACTGGCTGGAACTGGAAGGAGCGACCCGTCAGAGGCATCAGCTTGATTCTGCCTCTCGACAGGATCAACGCACTGTTCGTCGGCATCCACCGGCTGAGAAGAACCATCTGGCTGCCGAACGTACCTTCGTAGTACGTAACCCGGCGGCGATAGTTGTTCTCGTTCTGGAAGACCTGGATACGAGTGCTGTTGAGGTTGTCAATAGCTCTCTTCCAGTTCGCATCAACCAGAATGAGGTCGATGTCTTGGGCGCCCTGGCCCCATGCCAGCTGAATGTTGTCGTCCAGGATCGTGGCGTTCAGAGTGCCGATGCTAGTGGCATTCGTAGCAACGAAGTCCCACAGACCCTTGAAGGTGCGATAGGCCGTGGCGGAACCCAAAGTGTTGCCCGAGAGCTTGCCCTGGATAACTGCCTTCTCGGCGTCACGCAGAATTTCTCGAGTTCGCTTTTCTTTCTGATAAGCGAACTCATTGCCGATCCCACCAAGGTGTCGGACGGATTGAACCGTACCAGACACGATGATGTCTTTCTTGAAGATCTGGCAATAGTTGTTCCGTCTCGCCCTCGGCCGAGAGGTATCGACGCTAACGTCAGCGCCTTCCAATGCTGCTTCAGAGATAACGAAGATCGTATCCGTAGCAGCAATCGTTGCAGCTGAGGTTCCGCCGAATGCTCTCGTAACAACGAGAGTGTTGGCCGATGTGCCGGTGATCTGCATGTACTCGCCGGTGCGAGTAACTTTGAGGATCGACCCAGCTTGGAAGAATGTGCCGACCGAGGCACCGGAGACGTGAATCGGAAGAGCCGTAGCTGCCGTGTTGAGCGTTGCACTGCAAGTCACAGTGTTAGGCTGCAACGCGTCTTCCAACCATTCGTGCAGCACATTTTCTGCTGATTGATTGGCGTCGCCGAGGGCGTCCAAAAGAGGGGTCTCATCGGGCGAGATCATCCCGATAAGGTCCGACACATCTTCGGCAACGGTGTCCCATACACCGGTGTCATAGATGGCTTTGCCGCTAAACGTCATTCCTAATCTCCTCGTGTGAAGAGGAGATTAGATTATCTCCTCTCAAGGTCTGAAACAACACGTTTCTGTCGCAGGTAGTTCTGAACGTCTTGAGAATCGCCAGAATTCTTGCCCTTCTTCTCAAGTTCGACTAGCAGCTTCTTTGCTGAATCGATCTCGGCTTCTTTGGCTGCCTTTCTGGCTCCACCCTTCGATCCACTACCACCTGCCTTGACTGTAGAATCTTTCAGATAGTCTGGAAGCTCTGCAGCAATGCCATCTCTAATTGAGACTACCCCTCCATCAGACAAGTTGTATACCCACTTTTCATCATCCTCGTCTCTACTAACTTTCGGAAGGAAGGCATTCTTCGCAATCTCAATTGCATCAGCTCTGCAGCCAGCAATCTGAAGAGACTCAGTTAGATCGGAATCTCTTTCCAGCTCTTTTCGTCTTTGTTCGGCCTGAGTCCTCTTCTTTGTCTCTTCTTCGAGACTCTTCTTGAGACTCTCAGTTTCTTGAGTGTGCTTCTTCTCCAACAACTTTAGCCGACCTTCAACATCTCCCGAAGGAGGTTCAATAGGCGGCGGAGGAATCTCTTTGACTTTGTCTTCAAGATCCTTCACTCGTTGATCAGACTTCGCACGCTCCGTTTTCTCTTTCTCCAGGTCTTGATGGATCTTGGTGATCCTACCTTGAACAATTCTCTCGAGCTGTTCTTTGGTGTAGGTTTCACCGGCAGGAGGCAGTTCACCTGCACCACCTCCACCATCACCATCTGGGGCAAGAAAAACTCTGTCTAACCAACACAACCGAGACGAACCCATAGCTGAAAGGATCATAGCACGACCTCTCGACTAATCCTAGTCGGCAGGTGAACCTTGTTTTCTCTGCTTATGGCCCTGAAGGTCCAAACAGGGTCGCAGGATTTATTGAACCGAAGTTCTCAAGAACACCAATTGGTCTTGGATTGGCAGTCTCGATTTCTTCCTGAATCTTGTCTCGGAGTTCTTGCTTCTCTCTGGAAAACATCTTACCCATGACCTTCTTCTCGAACTCCTTAATTGCTGTATCACTGGTGAGCGTTGTTCTCGCTTCAGTTAACAGTTGGAGCTCAGCGAGGAAGTCATCAACTCCGAATTCTCGTGGATAGGAAATACTTCCCTTCCACTCGGTATTCATCCACGCTGCCGCAAGACGGTGGATTTCTATCTCGGCTTGTTCTAAGGACTCTGCCTTCTTAGACAGAGCTTGGTTTGTCTCATTGAACTCAAAGGCATATGCAATGCCTGAGGTTGCTTCTCGAGAACCTTTCACACCTGCCAGACCACCCATCTTAGCTAGGCGGTAGATCTCATCTTTGGCTCTATCAATCCACTTACCGATTAGCTCAAGTGGAGACTGTCCAGGAGAAAGGTAGAAAGGAGGAGTCGATCCTGCTTCAAACTCCAAGACGTCATGATGTGACAGATCTACTGGATTGTCCATTCCTGACTTCTCAATAGCCAGCACATTCAAGCACCGCTCGTAGATCTCTTCATCACCGAGGCTAGACCAGTTCAAGATACCAATGTTGATATCTGCAATGTCCCGAACTGTTGAGAGGCCCATCCAAGGATGGGTAATACATCTCTCATTCCTTACTACGACAATCGGAACTTCACCGAGAGGATTCTCTCCTTCTCTGATGAGCTCTGCCTTGACTGGTCTTTCAGAAGTTTCTGCAGAGTCAGTAAGTTTCCATTCTTCCCAATGGTCTTTAGCCCATATAAGGAAGAACCGCGTGTCCATATCAACAGGAGTTTTCCAGCTTCTGTTCTGTGGGCGGCAGATCTCTATCTTCGCCCACTCGAACTTATCATCCTCGTCTAACTCCCAGTCAAGGATTTGCTTCGATTGGAGAAGAGTAACATGAGGACGAATCCCTTGTTTCTTCCGGTCTGCTTCACTATAGGGAATGCCCTCCATCATGGGCATATCAACCAAGACAGCACAGTGTCCATTGATCTGACTGAATGTCGCTACCAGCTGCATGAAGATATGAAAGGTATCTCCTGAGCGGTTAGCATTCTGGTAGAACGACGTTAGGTCGTCTGTTGGGAAGCTGTCCTCATTGGTTCTGGTAATCGGAGCATGAAACAGATAAGAGACAAAGAGGTCGATGACAGATGCTACATAGTTGTAGTAGTAGCTTCTCTCGACTCTCCTATCAAAGATGCTATTCGTCTCGCGAATATGCTGAAAGATATATTCTGCTATGTTCGTTGCTTCATAGCAGTCGGTGTACTTCTTCCACTGCTTCCAGTTAGCTGTCCAATCTGGATGAGCATAGATAAGAGCGTCTGCGGTAGAAAAAGAGCCCTGAGACGGAGTAACTATCTCAACGGGGTGCACTTCTAAAGATGCATTACTACCGACGGCTCCAGTTTCAGACAGCAGAGTTTCGTTGTTGTCCAGAGCCATAAAAAATCCCGCAGACTTTCGATCGCGGGATTAGATACTATAGAACTAGAGGCTACAGTAACTAGTTTGTTACTAGACGGGTGTGGGGACCGGGTTTGCGGGATCGGTGCCCATCGCCCGCAAATGATCGCGGAGTTGTGTGAGTTCGGCGTTGTGCTCTACGGCTTGCTCTTTCGTCAAGCCGCCTTCGGCATTGGCGATCAGTTTGTCTAGCCGAACCGCTATGGCGTTGGTCGCGTCATTCAACTCGGCAACCAATTGCTTCGTTTCTTCATGCATGTTAGTAACCCTTTCTTCTAATGCCCCAACTCTAGCGGCCAAGTTGATTAGGCCGTCCAAGTCGAGGTGGATGTGAATGTGCTTGTCCATTGTGCTCTTTCAGACAGATCTTCGCTTCAGACTGCTTACGCACTACTGTCACACATCGGCCAAAGTGCCTCGCCAACGATCTATCTCTGGCAACAGGTGCGAGATACTGTCTCATAGGTTCCACGGCACCGTGCCAGGAAAGTTCGGATCGTGTGCAGGCGGTCCCACCTCAGCTGGAGGCGGCCCTACCGGCTTAGTCAGTCCTTCCACCCGAACCGTCGGCTCGTTGGTCCGCCCGTTCCACGTCCACACCCAGGCGTAGGCGTAGTTTGGGATGGCGAGTTCCCATCGGCCATCGGTGAGGTGGGGTGTGATCATTACCGATGACGGTTGCGAGGCAGGATAGCCCGGCGGCCTTGGTAGCTGCCCTTGGAAACGCCGGCGCCGCAGCTGGAGCCAGAACAACGAAAGATCCCAGCTTCAGCAGTAGAAGCCAGGACCGAGCCTACCAGAGCAACGCATAGAAACAAACAAAGCTTCTTCACAAGATTCCCTTTCAAAAGATCTTCACTGTTGAACCCAAACTGTTTGGGTTCTACGTCCGAACATTCCTGACCGGACTGTTCGATAATATCCGGCGCTTGCTTGTGGCACTGAAGAAACTTCTGGTGCTTTTACCGCCGGCTTTGCTTCGACTTGTTCTTGCTTCTGAGCAGCGATTGCTTCTCGGATAGCCTGTTGAACTTCTTCGACAGTAAGACCTTTCGGTGCCGAAGGAGCAGCTTCGAACTTCACGCCGGCGAGTTCTTGCTTGATGATGTCTCGAACCTGCTCGAGACTCACTTGGTCAGACTTGCTGACAGGACGTGGGTCTGCAGTTGCTTTACCCTGCCCACCAACGTAGAGGCAGACACCAACTGCAACAGCAACGGTAGCAACCAGATTGAAGAGCTTGCCAGACATGTTAGGTCTCCGAAGGAAGAATATCCTGAAGAACAAATCCTGAGCTAGGAGTTCCATGCCCCATCGGATAAACATTGAAGCCCATGAAGCCCAGTCGATTTGCGGAACCCCACTTGCCCCAAGAATTCCGAGAACGGTAACCATACCGTCCTGCTTCAATCCTAACAAAGTCGCACATAGCCATAACATGCGACATCCAGTTATAGGCGAACACACCAGCTACAGTTCGTAGAAGAGCAGACCACCATTGCTGGTCGTTCTGCACTTGAATGAACGCTCTTGCCCGATGCTTCTCTCTGCTGGCGATCACCTTTGGATCCGAGTTGCTGATGCCGCGAGTTTGATTCTCTGGCCAAACGTCCGTGTCGCAAACACCGTGGTCGTAAGCATACTTGATGCTGTCACCTTCGTACCCTCCTACGTGCCCACCACTGATAGGCACAGCTAGAGAGCAACCACTCATCTGCTTATGTGGCAGACCGAGAATTCTTCTCGTAATGCTCACCAGCTGAGCAGTGCCGATAGCCCAGCAAGTGGGTAAGCCATCTTGGTCGAATGGATCAAAGTCAATGTAGTCAGAGACTCTTGCTAGACGAGCGACTTGGTCGTCTATAGCAGCATCCAGATTGCTCTTATCAATCAGTTGGATGCCAGAAGCTCCGAAGGGAATACTGTAGGCGCTAGAGTCATGTCCCTTCGGAGGCGGCAGCCGGCTGAGGAGTCTCTTTTCTCCATTGACCTCTACGTACTGTCCATTGCCGATGAGTTCATGAAGGTCCTTCTCTTCAAAGACCCTCTCACCAGGAAATAGAGTACTGGCCGGCATTAGCGAACTCCCTCAAGAGCTTTAAAGACTGCTGCCTTGTCAGTAAGTGGCATACTAAAGCCACTCTTAGGACCAGCAGCAACTATCCAAAGATCATTGGTTTTTGGAACAGCAAGAGCAGCTTTCCACTTCGCAGCAAGTTCTTTTGGATCGCTGGTAGCGTCTAAGATCCGGAACTCACCTTTGTGTTCTTTCGTCCAACCCTCTACAGTAGCTACTGTATTACCCTGAGCCCAATTTGGGACACTACCTGTGTCGCCGGCGTTTCTAGTAACCAAGACTGTTAGAACGTCTGCTGCGAAAGGAGCCGGAGGAGCGAAAGGAGTGAACGGAAGCTCACAACCCTTCTGCCCAGAGAAGACTACAACCAGGGCTGCTATAGTGCAAACCCACGTCAGTGGATGGACTTTCTTCAGCACACTACGGCTCCAGGATAGTCTTCACTGCGGCCATCACACCAGCAAAGGCAGGATCTTCTTTGCCAGTAGCCTTGTACCGCATAAGAAGAAGAGCAGCTTCAAAAGCCTGCTCAGCTGTAACTTCAGCACTTTGAGTACCAGGAGTCGTCGTAGTACTCCTGGTTGTAATTCTTTTCCAAAATGCCTTTATCTCATCCCAGAAAGTTGGGATGAGACCTACTCCTAAAACCAACAAGCCTAGTAAAATGCTTGTCGTAGAAGGAGTAGAAAGTTGCAGACCAAACATAAGAGCCTCTGGTCGTTGAACTACTTACCGGCGCATGCCAAGCATCGTCAACACGAAGGTCACGATCTGGGGCAGGTATTGGAGCAGCAACGCCCAATCGAAGCCCGCCGCAAGAGCTGCAGCCTTAACATCAGGCGTGGCCGTTGCTTCCATCACAGCGTGGATCGCAGCAGTTCTGGTATCACCAGAAGTAGCCACCACTTCGTGGATCGAGAATATGTTGTGGAAGAAGTTGAGCAGGTCTTGATTCGTCAAGACAGCCTTGGCAAGACCTACTGCAGTGTCGTCCCACTTGGAAGGCGTGAATGCCGCGATCTGCTCCAGGATGGGAATTGATGCTTTCAGAGCTGAAACAATGGCGTCAAATTCCACATGCATCGGAGGATCCTTAACTGGATTTGTAAGAACGGTATTTCGCTCGGTGACCTGTCTTGTGAGAATACAGTAGGTATCTTGCTGAGTCCACGCAGTGGTCGTTTACTTTCAAAGGATTTCCAGAGCGATCGGGTTGTCCATCTGGACGAGTGGGCCATTGATAGTCGCCAAACTCTTCAATGGTAATATCACACTCTTCCCAGACGTAGAGCATGGGTTCTTCTTTGGGAGGAAACCCTTTCAGTAGGCTTCCAACATAATCAATTCCTGTGAGAACTTCTTTCTTGGCAGGACGAGTCCTAATTCCCAACTCAGCTAATTCAAGCCTATCTTGAGCATCCCAGTCTGAATAGATCTGCTCACTACCATTCCAATGCATGGAACTTCGAATGGCTGTAGCATGATCTCTTAAGAGCTTTTGCTCTGCTACGTACTCCTTGAAGATGAGCCACGCTCCGTTGGGAAGCTGTGCCCCTCCTAAATAGACAAACGGGTGTCCGGGTGCTGAGCCAAAGTCGATTGCACTAGCTTTCTGCCAGAACCGAGAGACTTCTCTATGACCAGTCATCTCGTACAGTTGTCTAGGTCCGATAACGTGCTTAGTGTTATCAAACATCCAGTAGACCAGCTTGTGGCGAGAGGGACGTTTGTTCAACCACTCTGTTTCAAAGGATTCTCTGTCCAAAATGCGAACTTTGTCGATGAAGTCATCTATGTGGTAGAAGCCATCAGAATGATGTGCCTTGCCCTTACAGAAGGTATGGATGGGACAGGTTCCATGCTCTGAGTCATCAACACATCGTCGAGGACACTTCTCGACTACTTCCCAGATATCCCACTCATAGATGTCAATACCCTTCTGTGCTGCTGTGTCAAGCAGTTTCTGCATTGGTCCGTTCTGCCGTTGTCTAGTGCTGGTGAATACGTTCTGTCCTCTGTGTCCAGAACTTGACTTCGCCATAGACAGACCTGTCTGAAGTGTAGACCACTCCATCAGATCTATCTCATCAATGCGAGCTTTCACTGGGTGAGGAGAACGTAGCCCTTTCTCCGAGCCAGTGATAACAGCTACTGTTGATCCGTTGGCATATTCGGTCCAGCTCTGAATGGACTTCTCGATGAACCGCTTTCCGGTTTGCTTCTCGTAGTCAGCACAGAACTCAACAAACCAATCTAGATCGTTAAACTGTTGGAAGTAGCGATAGCACTTGTTTGCTTGGTCGAGGACTGCTCCAGCACTCGCTACTTCACATTTGTCCTTGAATACAGAGTCAAGGTGATTCAACAGAGCGACGTCCAAAGTCTTGCCACCATTTCGGTTGGCGAAGCCCAGAGCATTCTTCACACGCTCAAAGAACAGATCAGCAACGAAGTCGAATGGAGCTCTGTGCCCTCTGGTGATTACCTTCCTTGGCAACTTGATATGATAGGCAGTAGTGATGAACTCGTAAAGCTCTTCATTCTCTACACGAATTCGTTCTGCATCCTTCCTGTGCAGATGTCGTACAGACATTCCGGGAGCGTTAGGAAGATGTCCGTTCTTATCAACAAAGAGATAGAAGCGTAAGATCTCTTTACGGATCTCAGCCAGTAGATCTTCTTTATCCTTACTCGCTGCTAGCATTCTCTAACGTCTGCCTTTCAGACTTCATAATCTGAGCCATAGCTTGAAGTTGATCCTCTGGCGTATTCTGCAGCTTAGCTTGCATGTTGCGAAGATCTTGCAGAGTGAGCTTCTTCTCTGTCTTTTCCTTCTCGGCGGCAAGCTCTTCTTCTGGTGTAGGCGGAGGATTGTCCAGGCCCAGCTTCCTTCTGAGCTTCTCAATCTGATCTAAGACGGAGTTGAGAGAGGCAATACACTTACTTTGCCCTTCTCCTCGCATGCCCTTAGTGGCATATATCTCTCTAAAGTTGATGGTCTTACCATCAGCATCTTTATAGATGCCGTAGCTCAGAGTAACGCCAGTAAGATCAAAGAAGATCTTGTTGTACAGAAGTTCATATTGTGCAAGTCGCTCAAGATCAGACTTGTGAATGCCAACTAGGGCAAGTTTCTGCTTCTCTTGCCTACTGTGAGCAGGACTAAAAGTTCCTGGAAGAGGGAAGTTTGGTACTTGAAGAGCCTTCTCTTGCTCGAGAGGATTAACATTACCGCCAGAAATTAGATCCAACTGGGCTTGAGCACTTGCTTCTCTTTCTCGGATAAGAGAATCCCAGTCATGCCAGGGACAACCATACTCACAGACGTACAGATTGGTTGCCCACTTCGCTGGAGTCGGATAAGAACAGCCGATTGACCGGGCTGCTTCGGTCCAGCTTCTTGTCTGGAACCAAGCTTCAAAGGCTATGCGATGTTGTTCGGCGCTGTAGACAGGTTTAACAGCCATGAGTACCTCTAGAGATAATACCTAGAGGTCTCTAAAAAACCAACTAATTCTCTGGAAGAGAAAGCGTTCTCTTTCCAAAGTCTGAGAATGGACGAACTACACCGTCCTTCACCCAAGGTATGACGGTTACTAGCTTGTAAGCATCTAGTAGGTTGCAAGAGTACCGAAGATGTACGTCATACCAAAATCCAAAGACGTGACACACTTGGATGACTAAACAGTCAAATGGAGACTCGATGTTGTTAATCAAGTAGTCTTTGAGAACTGCCTGCAGACCAGTTACGTCATACTCCTTGTCTAGCTTGAGTGCAAGAACAGCATCATAGCGATGGACAGATGTCGGTGGCGAAGGAGCTTGTAGAGACATAGGTTTTGGAAAAGTCTGACTCCAGAGTCCTCGAACTTGACTTAAGAATCTGGACACTCCAGAATCTTTGTATTCTAGGATTGTTGCGAATCCTGATCTTTTGCCAGCAGGCCGAGCAAGATCTCTCTTGGCTAAGAGCTCCAAGAATGAAACTACTAAGCTTTCTTCGTACTGAAAGATCCCTTCTCCACGACATACCTCGACTAATGCTTGAGCAAGAGGGGTTCGCCAATCAGTCATTTGTACCTCAGGCTAATTAAATCTGTCGCCTAGAACCCTTTAGTTAGCAGATGTTGCTTAATCAGATCTCTCATCCACACTTCCCATTGTGATATGGCTCCTGGGTGAAATTGGAACTTGGCTGCTATGACTTTGTGAGTAGTCTGCTCGTCTTTAGGTTTGAGGATCCTTTCTTTCAGAATGGTTTCTGCCAGAGCTAAGTGCTTCTGACTCTTCCAATTTGCTGTTGCTGTGGCTATAACCTCTCTTATCTCATGCTCAAGTTCAGTGAGCATGAAACTTGATCCGTCGTGATCTTCTGGAGCTTTGGTATCATAATCTTCTGGAAGCTGTCTAAGTCTCCACTGCTTACGGTAAAGATCTATCAGATGGTTCCGAAGAGTCACTCTCCAGTAAGTTATGAACACTGGAGTTTTGTACCAATCGTAACAGCTTACAGCATCTGCAAGTCTTAAGTAAGCATCTTGCAGCATATCTGGTTCTAGATCTAGAGCAAGGTTAGCCTCTCTGATTATGCGGTTGATTACAGATCTGGAGGTAGGGACCAATAGCTCATGCATCCCACGTAGATAGTTTATGTCTTGAGTCTGTTGGTAACCTAGAGCGTAACCAACTATGAGCTCGTTGTCTTTAACAGCCTGTTCGTATGCTTCATTCACGCCTTCCCTCAGTAAGAGTAGTATATCTAAGTACATTTTTCAACTCTAAGAGTTTGGGTAGAGAGAGGAGGAGGAAGGGGTTATATATGTAATATATAACCCTTTCTTCCTTCCTCCTCCTCTCTCTACCCACTTCAGCTAATTCTGAATAGGAAAACAGCGCTGTTGTTAATAAAATTCATAGAACCTTAAAACTGTCTTTACAAAAATTCTGCAGTATTAGATATAAAGTAACCTGGAGATCGACAATGTCTGGCGATCAAAAATGTTGGTTTGCGGCCGTCAAGTCTGGCTTTCGTCAGTACTGGATGCCCATTCCAACAATCCAAGCTCTTATCTTCAGAGGGCTAGGAGTTCCGCTGTTCTACGGAACTTGGAAAGACGCCCTCTACCACGAGGCCAAGTCATGCTAGTTGCTCATGCCGGATCACGTTTAGCATCTGAAGATGAAGTCCGGACAGTTCCCTCGCCGGTGTTTACTGAACACTGGCATCCTATCAATCATGGTCAGTACCTGGACTATGTCCTTGCTGAACTGGCCAAGAAGGATCTCAAAGTTTGGAAGTCTGAGTTCTCGCTGCTGAAAGACAGGAACGTCATGTTCGGCGTTCTCGACCTCCAGCTTCCTCATGGTCTGTATCAGACTGACCTGACTATGTCAGTAGGACTGAGAAACAGCATCGACAAGTCTCTGGCTGCTGCTGCCGCGATTGGAACGAGAGTCTTCGTCTGCGACAACATGGCCTTCTCTGGTGAGATCGTCTTCTCTCACAAGCACAGCACGACCATTGAAGTTGAGCTGCCAAAGATGATTGAATCTGCAGTTAGCAGTTTCATTAGCAGCTACAAATCCGATGTAGCGTTCTTCGATGAGTGGAAGTATATGGAGCTTACCGTTCCAGAAGCCACCAACTTCATCTGCGAGATTGCTGAAGTTGGACAGCTCCACAAGAATGCGATCTTGTCGGTCCGAGAAGAATTTAAGAATCCAAGATTCAAAGATTTCACCGGCAAGACAGTCTGGTCGCTCTTTAACGCGTTCACAACTTACGCCAGATACGACAGAAGGCAGGCTGATCCTAACCGGATTGCAGAAGAATCTGTCGCTCAGACAAAGGCATTCAAGCAAAAATGGCCATTGACTATCGCAGCCTGACCTCTAAGCAGTTGCTTGGTTTGCTTGGCGACGAGCTTTTCAGGGAATCAGAAATTGAGGACAAGATCAGAGAGTTGGCTCTTCAGATCCAACATGACTGGCTTCCTGATCCTCTCCACATAGTTCCGATTCTGCCCGGGGCTGGACCATTTCTTCACGAGATGCTGCAATGGATCAAACTTCCAGTTGCAGTACATAAGTTCCATGTCTCACTAACTGGAGACGGTAAGTTCGAATACTTCGGTATGTCAGATATGCCGAAGAAAGTGTTGATTGTAGATGACATGATCAGCAGTGGACAAACCCTAGATCTGGTAGGCAAAGCACTGTTTGAACTTGGTGTGGAAGAAGCTCAGATTGCTGTCCTCTTCCACAAAGGGTTTGTTCCGATGGATGCCATCTACTGTAACTATGTCGGATTCAAACTTAGCTCCAACGTGCCTGTTGTAGGTTGGGGTTCTGACTTCAAAGGCTTTTTCCGTAACCTTCGGTCTCTCAGACTTTTGAAAGGAACGTAGTTGTGCCAAGAATTCCTGCTGCAGATAGAGTGCTCCTAGCCACTCGGACAGAGGCTCCAGTGACGCCAGAGATGTTAATAAGATTCCAGGACGAAGGCACTTTGAAGGAACTTCACGAGGTCTTCGTCAGAATGACCGACTTGGCAGCTAGACTAGACCTACTCAAGAAGCATCTCTTCTACGGGAAAGATTACCCATGTCAAAAGCTCCTAACAGGATTAACGAATGACGGAATGGAAAGAGTCAAAGCGCGATTCTCCAATCCGCGATCCATCCGGGTCATTCACGCATTGATTGGACTGGCTACCGAGCTAGGAGGAGAAACTATTGAGGCTGCTGAAGCTCATTTCTTCCAAGGTAAGGAGTTAGATGAGACCAACCTCAAGGAAGAGATGGGAGATGCCGATTGGTATCTCAACCTGCTCTGTAGTGTTCTTGGTACTACAATGGAGATGGTTGAGATCGCTAACATCAAGAAGCTCGTTGGCGGACGATACAAGGACAAGTTTAGTCAGGATGAGGCTCTGCTCCGTGATTTGGGGAAGGAGAGGCAGATACTCGAGGACAATCTTAAACCTGGAGTGTAGAATGCTAAAGGCTGTCGGAAGGATCGAATTTCAGAGAGAAATTAAGCCTGGACTGCTTGTAAGGCAGCCGGGCAAGTCTGATGTCTTCCAAGTAAAAGATGTTGTATTTGGTGGACGTGGATCTGCCTTCTTAGTTAAGGCAGCAGACGAGGTTGAACCCGTTCCTTTCACCGAAAATATCGTCGGCTGGGACATTGTAGAGCCAGTGTAGCTCGAGTTTTAGATACAATTGGTCCTAGCGGACGTTCAATTTAGGAAACAGAATGATGTACAGATCTCTCTGTAAACTGGTTGTAAAGAATGTAGGGCAAACTGAAACCTGGGACGAGCAGTTTGAGATCAATCATAAGAATGAAACTGATCCAAGCCCAGAGCTCAAGAAAGTAGTCGAGCTCTACAACACGCAAGAGAAACATCAGTACGGAGAAGAAGCAACTCTCCGAGAGTTTGTTTCTTGTGAAATCCTCCATTCTACAGACGACGAAGTAGATGATGGAAGTGATTTGGAACCTTCTGATCTAGAAGATGATGAAGAAGAGGAGATCGATTCTGATCTGGACGATCCAGAGGAAGAGGATGATTATGTAGAGGACGAAAGTTACTTGGAGTAATGAGTCTATAGCTCAATTGGATAGAGCAGCAGCCTTCTAAGCTGCAGGTTCCGAGTTCGAGTCTCGGTGGACTTATGACGAGGTAGCTCAGTTGGCAGAGCGTCATGAAAGCCTTTCCGCCCGGTTTGGCAAGTAATGAAGGTGGGAGGTTCGAGTCCTCTCCTCGTCACTATGTCAGAACAACAAAAACCAGAAGAACAGAAATCTCCACTTTGGATGGTTGAGAAAGTACCCTTTCTTCAGAAAGAACCTTCTGATGAGATAGTGGCTCTCAGCCAGGGTAAGTTTCTGAACGAGGCAACTATCCTTGGCATTTCAGGAACTGATCTGGTGCTAAGGTTCAGAAACACCACGTTCTCTCTAAGCCTTCCTATCCTACAAGGGTTGATGTTGAAGGCAATCATACAGGATCCAAGATGCCCTCAAAAACAAATGATTTTGGCTCCTTCAAGCTCTCTCCATTTGTAGCTCCTGAAGAAGCTGACGAACAGAGATATCGGTATCTGAATTCAATTGGCAGAGGCGCTGTAGAAGTTGAATTTGATGACTACATCTCTGATGACGTTGATAAAGAACGCCGGTTTGACAAACAGCTGGCTCTTGTAGGAATTGAAGAACTTGCTCATATCTACATTCCGCGTGGTGTGGATTTTGAAGAAGCAGTCGAAATAGAAAGGAAGCTCTTCTCATGGTAAAAGCAGTTGGACACATGTCTGGTGAGCCTATTCAGAATGGTCCTCAACACACTGGTGGACCCATCACTGCAGCAGCTTGGCAGGGTATTCAAACTGCCTTTGGTCTCTCCAAGAAAGAAGAGCGGCTAGCCAAGAAGGGCTTCACCAAGGTTCCTAAGAAGCCACGGATCTCGGCCAAGGTGGAAAAGCTTCCTAGGAATTGGAAGAAGAACAGAAAGAAGCTCTTAGAGAAGAAGCTGAAATGAACTACGAGCATGTGATCTCAAAGATTAGGCTTTCAGCAAACCAAGAGTATTCAGACATCTTGGCTTGGGCTCTTCTTGCAGCCTTTGCTTTCTGCCTATGCTGGCTATTCTACTCTGGACGTAATCATGAGTCTTGAAGAAAACGTGGCTCTTGGCAAAGAAGTTAAAGAGCTGTTAGAAATGATAGGTGAGAAGCCTGCTCACTATTGGCACGTGTTGAGGACGGCAGCAGATGAACGGATTCCTAAAGACGCTTCGGCGGCAGTTCAAGATCCTATGGCTCCGCTTTCTGAAAAGAATGCCATAACATTCGAGAGAGAGAAAGCTCCTTACGGTAAGTATGAAGGTTTTGAAGTAGGACTTATACCGCCTTGGTACTTAGTCTTCTTGTCAGAAGGCGACGAATTCAGCAAGAAAGTTCGGAGGTACGTGAAAACTCCGATGTTTCAACAGAGATTGAGAGATGAACCATGAGCAAGACGCTGACACCATACAAAGAATGGACCCGGCTTCGTCTGCTGCATTATTTGTATCGGCAGCCGGAATATGAGGACCGCGAAGGAATCAAGCAGGAGCTATTCCGACGAGGGCAGGAGTCATCGGAAGCCCTCAATGCCCCGCCCGCCCCCGCCCCATCGCCAGCGGGTGAGCCGGAGCAACTGCCAGCTGTAGATGAGCTTGAAGTTACTCTCGAGGACGAAGAAACAGCACATCAAGAAACTCTTCAGATGCTAGAAATAGCAAAGGCTAGACTTCCTGAAACTATGCAGGACTGCACCATACTGTTCAGACAGTGCAAGCATGGTCACGGCTGGCTCACTGTTAAGAATTGGGTTCAGCATCCATGTCCTACTTGTATGTTGCAGGCTGGAGAAAGAGCATTGCAACAGATTGCGGTTCATGACTCAATCGACAAATCTTGGTGCAGAGAACGGGCAAAACAAGCACTCCACACACTTTCAGACATAAGGAGCAAAGAATGCCAGAACACGTCAACCAAGGACACTTCCAAGTAGTTAACGCAGACAACTTCTGCGCTTTAAGTAACTGGGGAATCTGTCCGAAGTGTGCTGCTCATCTCATTGGTGGAGATGACGGACGAATTCGTCCTTGCCCGGAGTGCAAGACACTGCTGCAGAAGTGTGGAGGTCCAGGCGGTCCTGTCCTTATAGACGTGACGCCTCAAGTGCAGAACAAACAGGAAAATAAGGTTCTTGAAGCGTTGAAAGATGCGGTTACGTTCTGTAATCTACTAACTCAATTGCCTCTTCAAGTCTCTATACCCATCAGAAATGAAGCAGGCAATCGTAGAGCACAGCTTGAAGAGGCTATCTCTATTGTCTCGAAACATGAGATCTGTCACGACCTACATGGTAAGGTCGGAGCAGAAGAGTTCTGCAAAGGCTGTGAAGCTGAAGTGATGAAAGAGTTCGGAAAGAACCCTTGGCAGGAGTATAGAGATGCACATCCAGCCTTCCAAGTCACAGTCGTCAACAACTGGACAGAATGGGGTCCAGAAATCAAAACCGTCGGACTTGAAGGAGCAGACAAGCCAGTCGGGCCTGAAGGTATGGACAATCTTTGTTAGCTCTGTATACCTCTGCTCTGCAATCCTGATCCTACTTAGCTTTCTGCCTTTACAGTACCGTATCTGGTATTACGTCTTTGGTACTGTAACAATCAGCCTTTCACTCTGCCTAAACCATGTTAGGTCAGAAGTACGTAGACTACAGCAACTGCAGAGGCAGAAAGCTGAGTTGAGATCTCAACTATTAGAACTCGAGATCCGCCGCATGGAAACTCAGATCAAGTATCCACGCTACCTCGACACCGCATCTGAAGCACAGAAGCAAATCTCTCAACTGCTGAAAGACAAAGAACAGAACTGATAGTCTCAGGCATCTCTTCACTCTAAATCTGGGATACATTCAGAGCAATCTGACCTGTGTTAAAGCCCAGGACTCTAGCTCCACACTATTCACCAGAATAGGCTCTGCTAGAATAACTACCAGTTCTGTACTCTTGATCTACTCCTCGCTGTCAGGCAAATGGGATTGAATACTCTGCTCCCATTCGGCAGTCATGTTGTGCGTCATCCACTCTACCATCGCCTCACAGCACCCTGGATTGTCTTCCAGAAAGTTAATCAGCACTCCGTAACTCCCTCCTTGGAACTGACCAAAGTACTGAGAATCTCTATATCCAAGACACCCAGCAATCTTCGCTAGATTCCTCACTCCGGTTGAACCCTCCAAGGTATGGAAGTCCATTACTTCCATCAATGCCTCCATTAGTCTGGGTGGAGTGAGTTCTGTATCTTCTTCGTTCTCAGGATCCTCAGATTCTGCAAAAGTCTTGTCAAAGCAGGGTTCGCAGATTCCAGACATTAGAAACTCTCGTTCTCCAGCACTATTGAGTGGCATCGCATTCTGGATAGATGCTCCTGCTCTGTACGCATATAGGTGATCTCCTCTCACCTTCACTGTTTGCACCTTCTTGCAGATGTGACAAGGTCCGTTGAAAACGTAGATGTGCCTTCCGTTCTCTTCGGTCTCGGCTACATTACAGCAACTGTCAGCGTATCTCATGTTTGGGTCTCCGTGTCTGTTATATCCCAGATCTCTGAAATGTCAATAGGAACTAGAAACTAAAAATCCGCCTTAGGTACTGTAGGGATCAGTACTTCTCTGTTTTTGTGTAGGAACAGGAACACAGCACTACGACTACTTCTCTGTTTTTGTGTAGGAACAGGAACACAGCACTACGACTACTTCTCTGTTTTTGTGTAGGAACAGGAACACAGCACTACGACTACTTCTCTGTTTTTGTGTAGGAACAGGAAACAGAATTTCGGCAGAACATGGCGATATGCAAAAATGCCATGCCCCATATTTGATATGCGGGGCATGGCTGTTGCAATCGGGTGCCGAATTGGCACAGCAATTGCTACGCGATCGCGTAGGGGTCCAGCTTCGGCCGGGCGGTCTTGCCGCTTGCGGTCTTGGGGGCTTGCAGGTTCGCCAGCACATATGCGACTTCGGTCCGAATGAGGCCGATGATGTGCAAAGCGACATCTTCGCGGTACTCGTTCAGCGCGGCCGCGTAATGGGCTTTGCGGTTAGGGTGGACGCCGCGGACGACGGCTGCAGCCCGGTCAACAGCCAGCTTGTGCTGGCCGTCGGTCTTGGGTGCCAGCGTGGGGCACACGAGCAGCACAATCTGGCTCCAAAAAAAGCCATCCATGCCCCTTGCTACGACCGCGTACACGTTGCGGGCCAGCACCTTGTCGGCAGCCAATTGCTCCGCGATGGTGAGCGGCTTGCTGGTGGCGGCAGTGGCCGCAGGGTGCGTGGTGATATCTTTTGTCATTGCAGTAAAACTCCCATTGCCAGTCAGTCGCAGCCGGATGCTAATTGCACCACACGTCACTGCACTAACCGACAATGACAATACTAGTGATCGGCAACAATATATCAATAGCACCAATAAATTTTCTTTGTACAGTATGTTCATTGTCACTAACTATACATACGGTAGCCTATGGCAGCCTGCTATGTACACTATGTACCATAGCACTAACTATACAAGTGTAGCATGTGGGGCCATGTGGCAGCGGATCGGTGCGGGAGGGGAAGAAAGAGGTAGATTAAGATGGGGAAAGTAGGGAAAAGAGGGAGAGTGGAGGGGAGAAAGAGGATGGGGAGGATGGGGAGGAAGAGAAGAAAGAGGCGGCGGGACAGCGGACGCAGAAGTTTTGGGGTGGGTTTTGGGGGTCGAACCACGACGACAAACACAGCTCCTCTCTCTAACTCTATGAAATCTATGACAGTTGACGCTTTTGGAGAGGAACAGAAAGCGACACTTTGTATCAGAAACTGAGGATACTAAGACCACTTCCTATCAGTTCCTATATCCGCTTTTAGAGCCTATATGATAGTGGGATAACCCCATAAACTCTCGTTATACTAAGCGTAGTAGGCATAGCCCAGTTTCCTATATTTATGGGCCTAAGACACCCCAAATTGTAAAAACAGAACTTCTTGACAGTTCTCGAGGTGTAGTTCGAGGCTCTGCTCTTTCAGTAAAACTGGTAGTTTGGTACGCTTTTGGAGAAGAAACTCCTCTTTTTACTCAGAAATCGGCTGTTTTGCCTCAGAAACCTCAGTAAAATACTGAGAGAAGAACATGACTGGCCAAGATTACTATGAACTGTACTCCAAGACGCTTTTACCTCAGAAACTACAGAACTCCACTCTAATCCTAATCTACTGGTAGTATAGTGTGGTATACTAATGAGTTAACTAACTAATCCTCTAACACATATGCTTTGGAACAGTTATCTTCTATTCTTATTCCATACATCAGAACTATAGTCTATGTCTTACTATCCTATATCTTATATACAGATCTGTAGTAAAGATAGAATTTGGGCGGGGACTTCCGCGGAGGGAGACATTGCTATTGCTGTACACATATGGCACAATGTACATCTATTGACAGCATGTAGCAGCAGGGTCTATCGTGTCGATATGACACGAGCAGCAAGCATCAGCATCGGCCTGCAATCGCAAGGTGCGAGCGTCGGACGATGCAAAATTTCAGAGGTTAAGATGGAAAGCGAACTAATGGTAGGGATGAAGGTGAAGGGCAAGTCAGGAAAGTGGGGCCAGCTCTATGGCAGAATTCTAGGGTTTGTTTCAGACCAAACAAGCCTTACCGGACCTCACTACTATGCTGTGGTCAAAGTAAGCGACAAAGCTCCTCGAGTGTGGAGCGAGGTAACGTGCAGTGTTCATTGTTCTCAGTTGCTCGAAGACAAGGAGTTGTAAGATGTCAGATTGGCACTTGATGAAGAAGATTAGGACGTTACATGCTGAGGCTGAGCATTTGATGGCTCAGGTTCGAAAGAGGTTTCGGCGGGGTGAGATCACCCAAGAAGTGGTTGAGCAGTGTGAGAAGAACTTGAGCAACCAAGTCAGTCAGCAAGAAGCTCAGTTGCGGGCTGAGTCGGCTGAAGAGGAAAAGGAACAGTATCTGAAAGAGACACATAAGAAGTGTGTCAACTACCAGATGTTAGGGACTGGAGTTCCTTCAGTCGATTTGGAGATGGAGAATCGCTTTGGGACTTTGCCGCGTGTTGCGGCAAGGCGGTTGTCCAAGAAATCGCAGTATGAGGTTTAGGTTATGCCGTACATACCAATGCTTAGTATTACCGATCTTCCGTTTAGGAAGTACGGGACGAAGAACTACAGACAGGTGTTCGACTTCATTCTTCCCCATGAGTTAGTAGTCGAGCAGTGGATAGTGCCAAGAGGTACAGTAGTGAGGCTCTGCACTAGTCCCAACTTTGGCATCTGTGTGTTGCCAACAGAGACGAAAGATGTTCGTGGTTTTGTTATACCACGCCGAATCTTCAAGTGGTAACCTCTTTTGGAGATAGATACATGTCTTCTCAAGTAGCACATCTGGCTATGAAGCGTCAAGCAGAGCTTCATCCCGACAACCTCTATTCTATCTCATTAGATAGAATGTTGCAGGTGTTCAAAGAACGGCTCTATGTCAGCGATGACATCAAGCTAAGAATCATCAATACCATTCAGCATGAGGATGGTAGTGGTCGGAAGTACAACTTGGTTTTCTCAGATGGGCGGCAGTGCTTCATCGAGTTCGACGCTGTCAGCAGAAGTCGTACCAACAATCTGGTGGTGTTCACCAACTCACGCTAACGCTTTTGGAGAAAGAGCCATGAAGGTTAAGAGAAAGGCCAAGAGAGCGAAGCCATTAGAGATGGCAAGGATCGTAGTTGATCCTCAGGATAGGCGTATGGACAAGTTCCTGCCCAGAGATATCGCCAAAGAGCTCTACCGAAAAGGTAAGCTCGCTTTTGATCTCACCAACAAATGTTATGCAGAAGTGGATATCATCCCTTCTCCATTCTT
>Ga0066652_100000037_pt1 | contig 94129 bp, 102 predicted proteins | sample GraSoiAngelo_101_FD_71413 | JGI IMG/M metagenome (GOLD analysis project Ga0066652, IMG submission 71413) | Grasslands soil microbial communities from the Angelo Coastal Reserve, California, USA - 14_0903_02_30cm | ecosystem: Environmental > Terrestrial > Soil > Grasslands | place: USA... | reverse complement strand
GGTCGCGGATCTCGGCCGGGGGGACTCGCTCCTCGCGCACGAGCGCCTTCTGGTTGGTGACCGCCACGTTCGTCAGCTCGATGAACGCCGCCGGGACGGATGCGGCGATGCTCAGCCGCTTTGTCGCGTCCGAGGTCGGGGGAATGACGAAACGCGGAATCTGCTCCCTCCAGACGCGGAGCTCTTCGAGGCGCGCCTGCGCCGTTTGGACGTAATTCGGGGTCGGGACTGTGGATCCATTCTCAATCGTAGACATAAAAACCTCCTCAGGTTTTCTCTCTCAAACGGTTTGCGGTGGTTAGAACCGGCGGACCGGAGAAAGCGGAGGAGCGCGACCGAGAACGCTGCGTCTGGGGACTCTCAGCGCGGCCGGGCGGGGTGTCCGCCGGCGACGGCGCAGGATGGGAGTGATGCGTTCGATGACACGCGGCAGCCGGAGGCGCAGGAACGCGCGGACGGGTGCGGGACGCGGGACGAGGACGATGCGCGGACGGCGCTCGGGTTCCGGCTCCGGGACGAGCTCTCCCGACTCGAGGGCGCCGAGCACGTTCTCCTGGAGGGCGAAGACGCCGCCGGCCGCTTCCTGGAGGTAGGCGGCGACGTCGACCCAGCGCTCGGTTTCGCTGATGATGAGTGCCGGCGCCCCCACTGCGCGCTCCGGCTCGCGGGCCATGTACTCGTTCGTCCTGGCGAGCGCGCTCGCGGCGCGCCCAAGCCGGCCGGAGGCATCGGCCAGCTGGCTCGTAGCTTGATGCAAGTCGCGGGAGGTGCGGATCGGCCGCCCGTGGACGGAGTGCTCCGAGGCAGCGGCCGTGCGCAGAGACGAATCGATCAGCGCGACACAGGCATCAAGCTCGCGCTGCGCGCGCCGGAACGAGCGCACCCACGCCAGCCGCCGCCGGCCCCAGGGGTGGCGGCGGTCCCGGCATTTGCCGGTGGCGCTCTTCGGCGCCGAAACGTGGTTCGATCGTACCATCCTCGACAGTATGACACATTTGATTGGCACGATGCAAGCCTGGCATTTCACTTCGATTTCAAGCCGAAAAAAGGCTGTCAAAGATCTCAAAACACGCAACTTGAGATTCTTCGCTACGCTCAGAATGACGGGATTCCAGAGTGATGGGATGTAGGGAATGAAGTACGTGGACACATAAATGTGTGTGGAAGTTATGTTCCTTCCGATCGTTGATCCTTCGCCGGGAGTCAACGTGGACATCGCCCAAAGCATGATGACCTCGCGGAAGTCAAAATGACTTCGCCGAAAGGATCGATGAATTCGCCGATGTCAAATTGACATCGCGGAAAGGATCGATGAAAGCGCCGATGTCAAATTGACATCGCGGAAAGGATCGATGAAAGCGCCGATGTCAAATTGACATCGCCGAAAGGATCGATGAAAGCGCCGATGTCAAATTGACATCGCGGAAAGGATCGATGAATTCGCCGATGTCAAATTGACTTCGCCGAAAGGACGATGAAAGCGCCGATGTCAAATTGACATCCGGGAAGTCAACGACGACATCGCGAAAGGGGTCCTGTAGTGCTTCAAGATCGTTCACGATGTGGCGCCGCCAAGAGGCGGGCGGCGCTGTGACCGCTGAGGGCAGCGGTCACCACAAGGCAGCGGTCACCACACGGCAGCGGTCGCCACAAGCCAGCGCGGTCACCACACCAGCGTTGACGTCCCGCTAGTAGATGGGCCAGCCGCGGGTCAGGTAGTCGCTGAAGGTCAGGACGAACAGGACGCCCAACCAGAGGAACGAGCTGATCACCACGATCCAGGTCATGCGCGGGGAGTGGATGACGTGCATGAACCAGAGGATGACCAGGGTGGCTTTGATGACGGCGATGGCGAGGGCGATCGGAGTGTTCCACTGGTGGAGGTTCACGCGGGAGGCGGCGACGGTCAGCACGGTGAACACCATCAGCGCGACGAAGACGGCGAGGTACATGCCGATCGGGGCGCGGTGGTGGGCCGGGCCGTGGCCGACGTGGTCTGCGTGGTCGGGTGCGTGTGCCATTCGGGTCCTCAGTGAATCAGGTACAAGAGCGGGAAGAGGAAGATCCAGACGATGTCGACGAAGTGCCAGTACAGGCCCATGATCTCGACCGGGCTGTAGTACTCCTCGCCGAAGTCGCCTCTCCAGGAACGGCGGATGAACCAGATGAGCAGGCCGGCGCCGATGATCATGTGCAGCGCGTGCAGGCCGGTCATGATGAAGTAGAAGAGCATGAACAGCTCGACGCCGCGGGTGAGCTCGGGGTGTTCGTGATCGACGTACGTGAACGCCGATCCGGGGAAGAGTCCCTCGTGAATGTGCTCGCGGTATTCGAACGCTTTGACGCCGATGAAGGTCATGCCGAGGAACAGCGTCAGGACGAGCATCAGCGTCGTGAACTTCCGCTTCGCTCCCTGCGCGCCCCACACGGCCAGCGCCATCGTGAGCGAGCTCGCAATCAGGACGATGGTGTTGGCGAAACCGATGCGCCAGTTCTGATGATGCGCGCCCGCGCTCCATGCGGCCGGATACATGACACGGTAGACCGTGTACGCGGCGAAGATGCCGCCGAAGAAGAGGATCTCCTGCGCGACGAAGAACCACATCCCCAGCGTCGACGCTTCGTGCTGCTGGCCGAGGTCCTCGAAGTGATGCTGCAGAAACGGGTGGTGAGGCACGTGCGCCTCTTCCGAGCCCGGATGCTGCAAGTCATGCAGCGTGGGATTAGCCATGCTGCGTCTCCCTCATCGCCTTGAGGAACGCCGGATAGTCATACGCTTCCCACGTCACGACCGGGGTCTCGTGGAAGTTTTCTTTCGGCGGCGGCGACGACGTCGCCCACTCCAATCCGACCGCGCCCCACGGATTCGTGCCCGCCTTGCGCCCGAACTTGAGCGACCAGAAGAGATAAATCATCGGCAGGAGATATCCGGCCGCGAGGATCGTCGCGCCCGCGGTCGACAACACGTTGAGCACCTGGAACTCCGGCGCGTATGCGTGATAGCGGCGCGGCATGCCGACGTAGCCGACGAGGAACTGCGGGAAGAACGTGAGGTTGAATCCGACGAACACGAGCAGCGCGGAGAGGCGCGCCCACCACTCCGGATACATGCGGCCGGTGATCTTCGGCCACCAGTAGTGAATGCCGGCGAGGTACGCCATGATCGTGCCGCCGACCATGATGTAGTGGAAGTGCGCGACGACGAAGTAGCTGTCGTGCACGTGGACGTCGATGCCGAGGGCGGCCAGGAAGAGTCCCGTCACGCCGCCGATGGTGAAGAGGCCGATGAATCCGAGGACGTACAGCATCGGCGTCTGCCACGAGACCGAGGCGCGGTACATCGTCGCCGTCCAGTTGAACACTTTGATCGCCGACGGCACGGCCACGATCATGCTGAGGAACGAGAACACCATCGCGGAGTAGATCGAGATCCCGGCGACGAAGAGGTGATGCGCCCACACGAGGAAGCCGAGGAATGCGATCGCCAGCGACGAGAACGCGACGAACTTGTAGCCGAAGATCTTCTTGCGCGTGAACGCCGCCACGCACTCCGAGATCACGGCCATGCCCGGCAGAATCATGATGTAGACGGCCGGGTGCGAATAGAACCAGAACATGTGCTGATAGAGCACGGGATCGCCGCCCAGCGCGGGATCGAAGATGCCGACGTGCAGCGTGCGCTCGACCATCAGCAGCACGAGCGTGATCGCGAGCACGGGAGTGGCGAGCATGATCACGACGCTGGTCGCGTACATCGACCAGACGAACAGCGGCAGGCGGAACCAGGTCAGTCCCGGCGCGCGCATGCGGTGGATCGTGACGAGAAAATTCAAGCCGGTCAGGATCGACGAGAAGCCGGTGATGAACGCGCCCAACGTGACGGCGAAGACGTGCGTGTTCGAGTACTGCGTCGAGAACGGCGTGTAGAACGTCCAACCGGTGTCGACGCCGCCGGTGATGATCACGTAGATGCCGAACGAGCCGCCGATCATGTAGATGTACCAGCTGAGCAGGTTGATCTTCGGAAAGGCGAGGTCTTTCGCGCCGAGCATGATCGGCAGGATGAAGTTCCCGAGGACCGCGGGGATCGCGGGGATCAGGAAGAAGAAGATCATCACGATGCCGTGCAACGTGAAGAGTTTGTTGTAGGTGTCGCTGGTGAAGAGATCGCCCTCGGGCGTGAGCAGCTCGAGGCGCATCATGAACGCGATGATGCCGCCGACCATGAAGAACACCGTGACGGAGATGGCGTAGAGGACGGCGATACGTTTGTGATCGCGCGTGAGCAGCCACGACAGCACGCCGTACTCGTCGTTGAGGTAGTTCCGCGGCGCCGTGGCACTCGGCTCGATGAATGGAGCGTCGTCGATCGTAGTCGTGGTCATGGATTCCTCGGCTGCTGCGGTGGTGCTACGTTCGTAGCGGGCTGCATCGTCTTCACGAAGGCGATGAGGCGGATCAGGTCTTCTTCGCTGACCTGTCCCTGGAAGGCCGGCATGATCGGCTGGAAGCCGGCGGCGACTTTCGCGGTCGGGTTGAGAATCGACTCGCGCAGATAGTTGTCGTCGGCGATGACGCTGTGCCCGTCGGCGAGCGGGACCTGCTTGCCAACGATGCCGGCGAGCACCGGGCCGCGGCCGGTGGCGTCATTGGTGTGGCACGTGGCGCACGCGAGCTTCTGGAAGAGCTGTTCGCCCTGCGTGGCCAGCGATCCTTCGCTGCCGCCGGCGAGCCACTTCTGATATTCGGTCGGCTCCATCACTTCGACCCAGCCGATCATCCCGCTGTGCAGCGTGCCGCAGTATTCGGCGCAGAAGATGTGGAAGCGGCCGGTCTTCGTGGCCTGGAACCACAACGTGCGGTAGCGATTCGGCAGGACGTCGTTCTTCACGCGGAATGCGGGGAACCACAAGCTGTGAATGACGTCTTCCGACGCCATCGTGATCTTCACGGGACGGTTGACCGGAACGTGAAGCGTGTTGATCTCGCGCTGTCCGGTCGTATGCTGGAACTTCCACATCCACTGTCTGCCCGTGGCATACACTTCGAGAGCGTTCGTCGGGACGCGCTGGATGCGGAAGTAGACCCACGCGCCGGCGACGAAGATGGCCAGGAAGATGATGGTCGGGACGACGATCCAGGTCATCTCCAGCGCGGCCGGCGGCTCCTGCTCCTGCGCGAGCTCGTTATCGGGGCGGCGGCGGTACTTGATGGCGAGGTAGAAGATCGCCGCCCAGATCAGCAGCGACACCGTGCCGGTGAGCAGGATCAGCGCGAGGTACAGGCCGTCGACGTACTTTGCGACGCTCGACGCCGCCTCCGGGAACAGCGGGAAATCGGAGAGCATCACGGGCGGCCGCCCTCCCGGTCGGATGGCAGATGGCGGATGGCGGATGGCGGGTCGGATGGCGGATGGCTGATGGCGGATGGCGAATTGGATGGCGGATGGCAGATGGCGGATGGCGAAGAGTCAGCAGTGGCGTCTTCCGCCATCTGCCGTCTGCCATCTGCCATCTGTTCCGCCATCTGCCGTCTGCCATCTGCCATCCGCTTCTCTGCCATCTGCCGTCTGCCATCTGCCATCCGCTCCTTACGAATCATCACGAAAATGAATCCACCCAGCGCCAGCATCGTCGTCACGCCGCCGGCGCGCACGAAGATCATCGCGTCGCGGCTGTACTTGCCGACTTTCGGGTCGTAGTGAAAGCAGAGCAGGAGGACCTGTTCGACGACGCCGCCGATCTTTCCCTGCGACGCTTCGAAAATCGCGAGCCGCAAGTCGCGCGGCTTGTATTCGAAGCCGTAGAAGTAGCGCGAGGTGCGGCCGTCGGGGGTGAGGACGAAGAGCGCGGCGCCGTGCGCGAACTGGTCCATCTTCGCGTCATACGCGAACTGGAAGCCGACGGCGTCGGCGAGCTGCTTGATCGGGGTCTCGTTCGCGGTGAGGAAGTGCCAGCCGGGCGCGGAGTCGAGGCGGCCGTAGCGCTTGATGTACTTCTCTTTCATCCGCGCGGCGTCTTCGACTTTGTCGCGCGGATCGATGCTGACGGTGATGACGTCGAACTCTTTTCCGATGTCGTATTTCAGATTCGTCAGCGCCTCGGTCGTCCCATCGAGGACGATCGGGCAGAGCATCGGGCAGCGGTAGTAGACGAAGTCGAGCACGACCGGCTTCTTGCCGAAGTACTGGCGCAGCCGGACGATCTTTCCCGTCTCGTCGCGGAACATCAGATCGAGCGGAATCTGCGTGTTGAGCTTCTGCTGGATCGAGACCGGGCCCGGGAGGTCGGGCGGTGTCGCCGACGTGATGAGCGCGAAGAGCGCGAGCGTTGCGATCATTGCGCGCCTCCGTGTGGAGCGGCGGCCGCTTCGGCCGCCGGTTTCTCGCGAGGGCCGGCGCCCGAAGCGGGCGCCGCTCCACTGGGTGGCGCGGGCGGCGGTGGTGCGGTGGCCGTGGGGAAGCCGCGCTGGAGCATGATCTGCTTCGCGTTTTCGATCGGGATGTGCACGACGCCTTTTTGCTGATCGACCCAGCCGTACGAATGCAGCTGCGTTTCTTCGCGCGCGCGCATCTGCACGAGGTCGGTCACCGGCGTGTCTTCGCGCGGCGCGTGGCCTTCGCGCGGGAACGGCTGGAGCAGGGGCTGGTTCTTCGGGACGTACGCGTCACGCGGCAAGGCGACCTGCGTGTACGGCGGATCCATCCGCTTCTCTTCTCCTTTGCGGAATCCCTCGTACATCCACGCGAGGACGAGATGCGTGACGATCGCGAAGACGATGAAGATTCCGATCGCCCAGAAGAGCGGCTTGATCGGCACATCCGATTCCTCGTGATGCGTCTCAGGATTGAACAGCTCGTCGTCCTGATACTGGATGTGCTCAGGCATTTCGAGTCAGCGCTCCTTCGCGGATGGCCTCTTCGACCCAGGTCTCGTGAATCGGAATGATGGTCTGCCCCTTCAGCTGCCAGATGAACGCGGCGAGCCACAGCCCGCCGATGCCGAGGAACGCGAAGATCGTGATCCAGAACGTCGGCGGAATCGTCGCGTAGTGCGCCGGCCCGACGAGCCAGTACACGTCGACGAAACGCATGAAGAGGATGATGACGGTGACGACGCCGATCGTCTTCGGATGGTCCTTGATCGGGCGCATCAGCAGCAGGAAGAACGGCAGGAAGAAGTGGAAGAGGATCAGCGCCGTGGCCATCCATCCCCACACGCCGTGCATGCGCTTGAGGTAGTAAGGCGTCTCTTCCTTGATGTTGCCGTACCAGATCAGCAGGAACTGCGAGAAGTTCGTGTACGCCCACAACATGGTGAACGCGAGCATCAGGTTGCCGAGGTCGCGGAAGTGCGACGGCTTGAGGATGTCGCGCATCGCCGGCGTCGACGACAGCAGCACGAGGAAGAGCGTGACGAATGCGAAGGCCGAGAGTCCCGACTCGACGGTGAAGGAGATGCCGAACATCGTCGAGTACCACTTCGGCTCGAGCGACATCACCCAGTCGACGGATGCGAGCGACAGCGTGAGGACGATCATCAGGAGACCGCTCGCGCTCCAGCGGCGGCGAGAGAGATCGGTGAACGGCGAGCGCGTTTTCGCGAAGTCGAGCGAGAGGACGCGGATACGCCAGACCCACAACGTCCAGAGCGCGAAGAAGACGAGGCCGCGAATGATCCATCCCGTCGCGTTGAGGTACAGCTGTTTCTTCTGCAGCAGCACGTCGTGCGCGACCACGGCCTTGTCGGCCCAGACGTAAATGTGCTCGAGCCCGAGGACGAGCGGGATCGCGAAGAGGATGAACAGCGGAATCGTGCGCGAGGCCGCGCCGAGCGGACGGCGGATCAACACGCCCCACTCGCCGCCGGTGATGTACTGCAGACACATCACGGCGATCGAGCCCGCGGCGATGAGGAACCAGAAGAGGTAGGCCGGCAGCCACGCCCGGTAAAACTCGGGCGCGTTGGTGACGAAGCCGAAGCCGGCGACGGCGACGCCGATGATGCCGACGATGAGCGCCGGCACTTGCGCGCGCGCGATGCCGGTGACGGGCGCGGGCCGCTGTTCCGGTGCGACGGTCACCGCGCGCCTCCGTGGACGACAGGCGATCCCGCCTGTCCATTCGGCGGGACAGGCAGGATTGCCTGTCCTCCACTTTCGAGTTTCACGTTGGACGGAACGTCCGCCGCGGTCGCGTTCTGACTGAGCTGCAGCGCGCGGATGTAGGCGATGATCGCCCAGCGGTCGCGCGGCGGAATGATCGTTCCGTATTGCGGCATCGCGCCGAATCCATTGGTCATGACGTCGAAGAAGTGCCCGGTCGGCTGGTTGCGCAACGCGTCGCTGTGGAACGTCGGCGGATGGCGGTAGCCGCGCGACGGAATCATGCCCTTGCCGTCGCCGAGCCGGCCATGGCACGGCGTGCAGTAAATATTGAAGCGCTCGTTGCCACGATCGAGCAGCGCGGCGTCGACCGGAACCGGAAATCCGTTTCCGTCTCGTCCGCCCATTTTTCCGGTCGAGAAAAACTCGTTCGTGACGAGCTCACCGCGCGCGACGGTGCCGGCGATGCGCGGACGCGCGGACATGCCGTCGGTGAAGAAGTCGCTGGCTTCGAGAGGATCGTAGCGGGGTTGGTTGGCCATCTTTTGGCGACAACCGAATGAAGGCAGAAGGCAGAAGGCAGAAAGCAGAAGTGAGCAAGCAAACCGCACGCGGAAGCGCAACTTCTCACTTCTGCCTTCTGCCTTCTGCCTTCTGCCTTCATTACCACGGGACATCGGTCACCTCCCGTGGTGAAAGAGCCTTCAAGAACTGACGCGCTTCGTCGAGCTTGAACTTTGGATCGCGCGCCTGGATGACGAGGAAGAATTTGTCTCTCGACGCGCTGTCAAACCTCCGCACGTTGAATACGGGGTGATACGGCATCGGCAGGCCGTTGAGCGCGAGCATGCCGAGGACGGCGCCGAATGCCGCGAGGAGGATCGTGCATTCGAACGTGATCGGGATCCAGGCCGGCCACGAGTTGAAGGGCTTGCCGCCGATGTTGAGCGGATAGGCGATCACGTTCGCGTACCAGCACATGAAGTATCCGCCCAGTCCGCCGAGCACGCCCATGCCGAGGACGATTTCGGACAAGTGCGATTTGTGAAAGCCGATCGCTTCGGCGAGTCCGTGAATCGGGAACGGCGAGAAGGCGTCGACGGACGTGTAGCCGGCTTCGCGTGTCGCCTGCGCGGCATCGAGCAGCGTCTGCGGATCGTTGAACTCCGCGATCACGCCGTACAAGCCTTCCCTGATCTTGCCGATCGCCATCGCGCTAGTGCTCCTCCCCTTCCGCATGCGCATGCACGTGCGCCTCGGGCACCAGCGTCCGCATCTCGAAGATCGAGATCATCGGCAGGAATCGCACGAACAGGAACAAGAGCGCGAAGAAGAGACCGATCGAGCCGATGAACATGCTCCAGTCCCACTTCGTGCCGTGATACATGCCCCACGACGACACGAGGAAGTCGCGGTGCAGCGAGGCCGGGATGATGACGAAGCGCTCCAGCCACATGCCGACGTTGACGAACATCGCCGTGATGAAAAGCCAGAACGGACTGGTGCGGCACTTCTTGAACCACATCAGCTGCGGCGCGAGTCCGTTGCAGATCCAGAGCGCGGCGTACATGTGCTTGTACGGTCCCAGCGCGCGATTCTTGAGCATGTAGATCTCGAAGACGTTGCCGGAGTAGAGGCCGTAGAACCACTCCATCGCGTATGCGTACGCGACGATCAATCCCGTCGCGAGCATCACCTTGCCCATGTTCTCGAGGTGCTTGGTGGTGATGAAGTCTTCGAGCTTGAAAAACTTTCGCGCGGGGATCGCCAGCGTGAGCACCATCGCGAATCCGGCGAAGACGGCGCCGGCGACGAAGTAGGGCGGGAAAAACGTCGCGTGCCATCCGGGCAGCTGCGCGACCGCGAAGTCGAACGACACGATCGTGTGCACGGAAAGAACGAGCGGCGTCGAAAGGCCGGCCAGCAGGAGGTACGCGTACTCGTAGCGATACCAGTGCTTCGCGGAGCCGCGCCATCCGAGGGCGAACGCGCCGTAGATGCGCTTCACCCACAGCTTCGTCGCGCGATCGCGCAGCGTCGCGAGATCGGGAATCAGTCCGACATACCAGAACAGCGCGGAGACCGTCGCGTAGGTCGAGACCGCGAACACGTCCCACATCAGCGGGCTGCGGAACTGCGGCCACAAGCCCATCGTGTTCGGGTACGGGAACATCCACCAGTCGTACCAGGGACGTCCGGTGTGCAGCGCGGGATACAAGCCCGCCGACGCGACCGCGAACAACGTCATCGCTTCCGCGAATCGATTGATCGACGTGCGCCACTGCTGACGCAGGAGGAGCAGGATCGCGGAGATCAGCGTGCCGGCGTGGCCGATGCCGATCCACCAGACGAAGTTGATGATGTCCATGCCCCATCCGACCGGATGGTTGATGCCGAAGATGCCGACGCCTTTTCCGATCAGGAAGGAGATGGTGAAGGTGAGGAGACCGACGAGGCCGAGGGAGATGAGGAGCCCGAAGAACCAGCCGAACGGCGTCTTGCGGCGCAGGACGATCGTGGAAATGTGATCGGTGATGGTGGCGAAGTTGTGTCCCGGCTCGATCGTCGGAGTCGGGATGAAGCGCTCCGGGATGCGCAGCTCCTGCGTGGTGGGGCGGAGCTCGTGGACGGGGGTGGTGTCTTTGGTGGCCATCGTTAATCCGTAACCGATGAAGGCAGAAGGCAGAAGGCAGAGGGCAGAAGTGAGAAGTTCGACGTTGCACGTGCAACGTGCCGGCCTCTCGTTCTGCCTTCTGCTTTCTGCCTTCTGCCTTCTGCCTTCATCTTTATGCCTTGTGTCCTTCCACCACCAGCGACGGATGCGGATTGCGGATCGTCGCCTGATCTTTGGTCGCCATCGTTAATCCGATGAAGGCAGAGGGCAGAAGGCAGAAGGCAGAAGTGAGAAAGGCAACGATGCACGCGCATCGAGCCGCTCCCTCGTTCTGCCTTCTGCTTTCTGCCTTCTGCCTTCTGCCTTCATCTGTTTATGCCTTGTGTCCTTCCACCACCAGCGACGGATGCGGATTGCGAATCGTCGCCAGGTACGTCGTGCGCGGGTGTGTCTGCAGTTGTTCGAGCAGCGTGAAGTTCGTCGGCTCCGCCTTCAATTTCGCGACGCGGCTCGTCGGGTCGTTCTTGTCGCCGAAGACGATTGCCTCGGTCGGGCAGGCCTGCGCGCACGCGGTCGTGACTTCGCCGTCGCGCACGCGGCGGTTTTCTTTTTCGGCGTCGATCTTCGCCTGGTTGATGCGCTGCACGCAGTACGTGCACTTCTCCATCACGCCGCGCGTGCGGACCGTGACGTCGGGATTGCGCATCGGCTTGAGCGCGGGCGTGTCGTAGTCGGCGTAGTGGAAGAAGTTGAAGCGCCGCACTTTGTACGGGCAGTTGTTCGAGCAGTAGCGCGTGCCGATGCAGCGGTTGTAGGTCATGTCGTTGAGACCTTCGTCGCTGTGCGACGTGGCCTCGACGGGACACACCGGCTCGCAGGGTGCGTTCTCGCACTGCATGCACGGCACCGGCTCGTGGAAGACTTCGGGATTGTTCACGTCGCCGCGGTAATAGCGATCGATGCGCAGCCAGTGCAGCTCGCGCTCGCGCACGACCTGCTCTTTTCCGACGACGGCGATATTGTTCTCGGATTGGCAGGCGATGACGCAGCCGTTGCATCCGATGCAAACGCTGTTGTCGATCACCATCGCCCACGCGTGGCCTTTGCTGTAGTCGTGGGGCGGGTACATCGAGGTATTGGCATGCTCGGCCTCGGCCTCGACGCCGTGCTCTTCTTCCTGCGCGAAGTGCGGGTTCTTCAGATACTCCGCGAACGTCGCGGCGCGAATGATTCCGCGCTCACCGACGTCGCGCGGATCGATCGACTGATGCTCCTGCACGCAGCCGATCGGATACACCGGCATGCCTTCGTCGATCTTGATCGTCGCGCCGCCGCCGCCGTGCAGCGCGTTCGAGAAGCGGAACGGGTACGTGTTGAATCCGACGCCGCTTCCGACTTTGCCCGCGTTCGTGCGGCCGTAGCCGAAGTAGATCGTCGCGACGTCCTCCGGCTGTCCGGGCACGACCCAGATCGGGAGGCTCATCTTCACACCGTGATACGCGACCACGGCGTACTTCGTGCGGCGCTCGTTGACGAGCGGGTCGCGCTCGTCGGGGCCGTAGCCGATTTTCGCGGCGGTGGCGGGACCGACGACGAGGACGTTGTCCCACGTGATCTTCGTCTGCGGCTTCGGCAGCTCCTGCAGCCAGGCATTGTTCGCGAAGCGGCCGTCGTGGATGTTCGGATCGGGACGCAGCTCGATCTCGATTCCCTCGGTTGCGCGGTTGCTCGGTTGCGCGGTCGGCGGTGCGGCAACGGCAGCGCGAGTGGGCAAAGCCGAATTTTCGACGACGCCGTCGTGCAGCCACTTGCGCCACGTCTGCTCGTTCGCGCCTTTGCTGAACCAGTACGTGCGCACGGTTTGATACGGCGTCTGATCGAGTCCGCCGATCAGCGCGCCGAGGACTTCGTGCACGCTGCGGCCGTTGTACAGCGGAGAGATGAGCGGCTGGACGATCGAGACCGTGCCGTCGTGCGCGCGCGCATCGCTCCAGTTCTCCAGCCAGTGCGAGTCCGGCACGTGCCAGTGGCAGCGCAGCGACGTCTCGTCGTAGTACAGCGAGTGATGCGCGCGGAACGGAACTTTGTCCAGCGCTTCTTTGAAATGCAGGTCGACCGGCGCGTCGAAGACCGGATTCCCGCCAAGGATGATCAGCGCCTTGACCGCGCCGGCGTTCATGTCGCGCACGAGCTCCATGAGCGACGCGAGCTGATTCGCCGGCGCGACTTCGACCGGATCGGTGACGAGGACGGTCGTGCCGATGTTGCCGTAGTGCGAGTTGAGCGCATGCGCGATCGCGTGCACCACCGGCGGCTGTTCTTCGCCGGCGATGACGACACTCGCGCCGCGATTCGCGTTCAAGTCTTCGAGCAGCGCCTTGAGAATCGGATTCGATGGTTGTCCACGCAGGATCTGCCACGCCACCGCTTCGATCTGCGACGGCTTTACGCTCATTCGATGATCGGCAACCGAGCCGGTATTCGTGATGCCGGCCTCGATCGCGTACAGGCGGTTCATCGACGTCGTCTGTCCGTGACGCACGCGGCGGCGCGACATGAAGTCGCGCGCGTAGCGGAGATGTCCCGGACCTTCCGACAGAAAATCCGATCCGAGGGAGACGACGATGTTCGCCTTCGTAAAGTCGTAGTGGACGTCGGCGTAGGAGCCGAAGGCGCGACGCGCGCCTTCGCGCGCGTTGTCGCGATTCACCGCTTCCCACTGATGCCACTTCATCCCGGCGTACTGCGCGAGCAGCGCCTGGATCTGCGCGCCGAGGGTCGGCGAGGTGATGGTCTGCGTGAGGATGCGCACGCCGGCGGCATTCGTCTTCGCCGCGTTGAGCACCGGCTGCAATGCGCCGATGAAATCGCCCCACGTCGCGGTGTCGCCGTAGCGGCGCACGACCTGCGAGCGATCGGGATCGTAGAGACTGAGCACCGCCGCCTGCATGAACTTGTCGGAGGCGCCGAGGCTCGACGGATGATCGGGATTGCCCTCGACTTTCGTCGGACGATTGAGATGGCTCTCGACGAGCACGCCGGTCGCGTATCCGCCGAACGGCATCGCGCTCGCGAAATACATCGGGCGTCCGGGGATCAGGTTCTCCGGCTGATTGACGTACGGAATGATGGTTTCCGCGGGTTGGCGGCAGGCCGCGAGTCCAGCCATCGCCACGGACGCGCCCATCAGCTTCATGAAGTCGCGGCGGCCGACGCCTTTGTCGAGCGCGAGCGCCTGCTGCGGAAATTCTTCGTGGAAGAACTCATCGAAGACGTCGCTGCGCGACAGCTCCTCGAGGCTGCGCCAGTACTCGCGCCCGCGCAGGTCGCCGACGCGCGCGCGAAATTCGGTGAAGCTCAGTGTCTTATGGTCACTCATCGTTCATTTCGGATGGCAGATGGCGGATGGCAGATGGCATTTCGTTTTTGCCATCTGCCATCTGCCATCTGCCATCTAATTTCGCCATCTGCCATCTGCCATCCGCCATCTAGTAATGGCACGTCGAGCAGCTCGTCAAACTTTTCACGCCGTACTCCTTCACCAGTCGCGGACCATCGGCTTCCTGGTTCTTCGCGACGTATCCCATGTTGAACACTTCACTCCTCGGGCGAATCTGTTTCTCCGGCGCGCGATGGCAGTTGATGCACCAGCTCATCGTCAGCGGCGAGGCCTGGTACATCAGGTTCATGCGATCGACGCGGCCGTGGCAGCTCGCGCAGCCGATGCCTTTGTTGATGTGGATGTCGTGTTTGAAATGCACGAAGTCGGGCAGGCGATGCACGCGGCTCCAGACCAGCGGCTTGCCGCTCTTGAAACTGGCGCGCACCGGCTCGAGCATCGACGCGTTCGTCCAGATCTGCGCGTGGCAGTTCATGCACGTCGACGTCGGCGGAATGCCGGCGAAGCTCGAGACCTCGACGGATTGATGGCAATAGCGGCAGTCGATGCCGAGTCCCGCGACGTGATGCTGATGGCTGAACGGGACGATCTGCTCGCGCTGAATTCCCTGATTGGTGAAGTACGGCGAGCGGACGATGCCGCCGATGACCCACAACACGAAACCGGCGATGAACACAGCGCCGAAAATCGTCACGCGCGAAAGCGTATTTGCACTACGGTGAAAGATCTGCGCCATGTTTTACCAAGGGGAACCGGTGGTGGCTGTCGCGGGAGCAAACAACGCGCCGGGCTGCGCGGGCCGATGCCGATCATATTCAAAATCGAGAGTGACGCAAGACCGTGCAATTCAAATCCGCGAAACGCCGCCGCTGACGACGAGCGACAACACGCTCGCGCTGTCCGCTTCGAGCGGCTGCACGCGATCGCGCGCGACGACGAGCAGACATCCGTCCCAGGTGTACGAAAACGGGATGTAGACCGCGACGTCGCCTGCCGCGGCGAGCGCCCCGAGGTCGTCGCGCGTGATGAAGCCGAAGACTTTGATCGCGTCGGTGAGCTGCACCGACACCGGCTTGTCGAATCGCCGCTTGTTGCCGACGAACGCTTCGAGCAAGTCCTTGATCGCGGCGTACACGATGCGCACGAGCGGCGCTTTCGTGAACACGCTCTCCGTCAGCGCGAAGATGCGGCGTCCGATGAAGTTCGACGCCAGCGCGCCGATGAGAATCGTCGCGACGAGAAGGACGGCGAGGCCGAGCCCCGGCGCCGGCAACTTCAGCAGCCGGTCGAGCGTGATGAAGATCTGGTAGAGAAGGTAGACCGTCACCGCGATCGGCAGGACGATCACGAGTCCGCGCAGGAAGTTTTTGATGATCCAGTTCATCGTTGGCCTCCAAGCCTCCCGGCCTCCAGGCCTCCCAGGCCGCGATGCGCTGGGAGGCTAGGAGGCTTGGAGGCCGGGAGGCTAAGATATAGCGGGTTCGAATGACCGACATCGTCCACCTCTACGATGAGCATGCTGCGCGTCTGTATGCGATCGCGCTTCGCATCACGGGAAACGAGCAGGCCGCGGCCGACGCGCTGGAGGATGTTTTTCTCAGTCCGTCCGTTCCGGACGATCTCGTGGCGCTCGTGAGAGCGGTACGCGAGAAATCTTTGGCGCGACAAAACCGATCGAGCGGCCGGTCCGTAGTAGACAGCGGAGGACCTCCGACCCCGCGTCTCGTCGTCGAAAAGGCGTTTTATGAAGGGAAATCCGTGGCCGAACTTGCGAAAACGTTTTCACTCGATCCGCAGGCGGTCCGGGTTATGCTTCGTCAGGGATTGGATGAATTGAAGTGATGACCACCGACGTCCTGACGCAAGACGAAATGGAAGTGCTCGACCGCATCGTGGCCGAGACGATCGAGCCGGTCGAGCCGCCGGCGTCCGTGCGCGCGCACATCCTCGCCGCCGTCCGCCACACCCCGCAGCTCGACGAGTCCATCCCCGGCGAGCACGAGAGCCGTACCGTGCGCGCGGACGAAGGCAACTGGCGCTCCTGTGCCCCCGGTGTCCGCACGAAGAAACTGTCGAAGGACGTCGCGCGCAACACGTTGACGATGCTCCTCGACCTCGACCCCGGCGCCATCCTCCCCGCCCACGACCACGACGGCGGCGAAGACTCCTACGTCATCCGCGGCAGCTGCCGCATCGGAGCCGTCGCGCTGTACGCGGGCGACTTCCACCATGTCGACCAGGGCGCCCATCACGGCGACGTCATCGCCTCGGATGAAGGGTGCCTGTTGATGTTGACGGTGGATCTCGCGGACGTGGCGTAGGACTTTTAGGACGTTCTAGGACATCTAGGACGTTGTAGGACTTTCCCGAGAATCTCGCGTTGAGCCTGTGGAGCGGCGGCCGCCCTCGGCCGCCGACCTCTCGCGAGAAACGGCGGCCGGGGGCGGCCGCCGCTCCACTGGAAAGTTTTAATTACATGCGAGACTCGTCGCGCATGCCGGCGGTGTCGCTGCTGCCGGTGCCGCGGTATTCGTATGCGTGGCGGATGTAGTCGCGGTCGAGCTCGTAGTTGTCGCCGTAGTCGGTGCGCAGGGTCTTGTCGAGGTCGTTGTTCCAGGTTGGGTATTTTGTTTTGTACTGGCGCTGGGCGGCGTAGCCGAAGCGGAACGCCGGTTCGTGGTTCTCGAACGGGTCTTCGGTTCCGGCCGCTTGCTTCACGGTGTCGTCGACGTCCTGGTTGAGGTCGCGCGCGTTTCGTGAGCCGAAGTCGTGTTTGGTCTGCTCCCAGTCGTTGCGGAACGCGGTCTTGACGCGGTCCCATGCATTGTCGGTGTCGTTCGTGTACCAAGTGGGCCTATTTTTCATGTTGTTGCCTCCGCGCTGAAGAGAGCAAATGGCGTGCACGCGCGTAGCGCTCTTCCCAGTCGCCGCTGACGATCTCCCAGCGCGTGTCGAACTCGTCGAGCGCGCAGCGGAAGGCATCGAACAAATCTTCGCGCGCGTCGCCTCCGCTGTCGCGTGCGATGTCGGGTTGCCACTCCACGTCGGTGTCGAGGAGGAGGTAGAGATCGGCTCGGCGTGTTCGTGCTTCGTCTTCGATCCACGATGGGCACACGCCGTAGTAGTGGCGCGCGTAGACGATCGTCGAGATGAGATCGGTGTCGAGGATTGCGGACTGCGCTGCGCGTTCAACGAGCGCGAGTTGTCCGCGCGCGATCGGCTCGACGTCATCGGCGGTGAGTTGGTTCGCGCGCGCTTCGGCGTATTCGCGCGCGTACTCGGCGACCCACTCGACTCCCAACTCGCGCGCGAGGCGTTTGGCGAGCTCGGTCTTTCCGGTCGACTCGGGACCGATCAGGCAGATGCGAGGGAGCGGCGCCAATCGCGATATCCCTTGATGGCCAGCAACCACAGACCAACGTAGAGGCCGGCGGTGAGGCCAAGGTGCGCGCCGTGCTGCCAGCGGACGATGTACAGCGGCACGGAGACGGTGTTGATGACGACCCAGAGCAGCCAGTTCTCGAGCCACTTGCGCGCGGTCATCCATTGCGCGACGAGGCTCCAGGCGAAGAGCGACGAGTCGACCCACGGGTTCGGGTTGTCGGTGAACTTCAGTTGCACGAGGATCGTGAGCGCCGATCCGAGGACGCCGGCGGCGGTGCCCCACATCCATCCCCATCGCGGCGTGCGCGTGACCGGCAGCTGGGTGTGACGCGCGCCGCCGTAGAGCCATTCGTACCAGCCGTAGACCATCAGCGCGAAGCAGATGATCTGCAGCAGCGACTCGGCGTAGAGCTTGGCGTGGAAGTAGAGCCACGTGTACATCGCCAGCGCGACGAGGCCGGTCGGGTAGTACCAGATGTCTTCTTTGGTGGCGAGCCAGATGCTGTAGATCGTCAGCACGACCGCGAGCAGCTCGAACCAATTCTCCGCGAGCCAGTGGCTCAAAAAGCGACGTCCATCAGCATGACCGCGTTCCGCGTGGCTTGCGGATAGTAGTACGCCGTGCCGGTGGGCACGCCGTCGAAGTCGTAGCGATAGCTGTAGCCGCTCGGATAGACGCGATCATTGTTCAGCGCGTTGTTGATCTGCAGCGAGAGGCGCACCTGCGGCGTGATCGCGTACGCGACGTTCGCGTCGAGGACGAAGAACGACGGCGCCGCGAAGTCGCGATCGTTGGTGTTGTCGAGATACGAGCGGCCGACGTAGCGGCCGGTCGCGCCGAGGGCGAGGCGCGAGGTTGGCGAGTACTCGATCGATTGATTGACGATCACGTTCGGCGTGAGCAGAGGCTCGACGTTGCGATATTGCTGCGGACGCGAGCCGGTGAAATTGAAATCGGCGTCGTAGACGTCGAAGAACTGCGTCCACTCGTCGATGCGATTGCGGCTGAGGTTTGCGTTCGTCTTCAAACGCACGTTCGGCGCGGCCTGCCACGCCGCATCGAGCTCGACGCCGCGACGATAGCTGCGATCGACGTTCCGGCGGAGAAGCAGTCCGATGTCCGACAGCTCGCCGGTCGACGCGATCTCGTTGTGAAACTCCATTGCGTACACGTTCGCGGAGAGGTCGAGGTTTTTCGCGCGGAAGTTCCATCCCGCTTCGAGGTCGTACAAGCGCTCGGGACGTACTGCATGAAGGTCGTGAGCGAAGGACGCGTTGTCTTCGCCCTGGAACATGTCGTTGCGCGTCGGCTCGCGCGTGGACATGCCGGCGGATGCGTAGACGCTCGCGCGCGGCGAGAGGTCGTAGCGCGCGCCGATCTTCGGATTGAAGAACGTCCAGGAGATCGACGGGATGTGCACGTCGCCGTGATACGTGAAATCGGTGTAGCGCAGCTGCGCGTCGCCGTAGACGTGCCACGCGCCGCCGGTCCACGTCGCTTTCGCAAACGCGTTGGCTTCGTCTTTCACGCCGTAGTTCGCGTAGTCGCGCGTGTCATCCCGCGCATCAGCGAGGGAGGCACGTGTGTCGTGCCCCACCCACCCAGGTCCCTCGCTGAGCGCTCGGGATGACAGGTCGTCGCGCGTGTGATCGCGCTGGAAGCGATTGAGGTGGACGCCGTAGTTGGTCGTGATCGAGCCGAAGGACTTCGAGTACGTGAGCAGCGTGCCGAGGAGCATGCCGTCGAGGCCATACTCGCGAAGATCGTCGGTGCCGAAGTCGAAGAGGCGGTACCAGCCGTAGCCGCGCTGGTAGTAAACGGATGCGGTCATGTTCGCGCGCAGATACTGCAGCTGCGCGAGGTCGTAGCCGAAGCTGTCGATCTCTTCGGGGCGCATCGGATTCGCGCGCAAGTCGGTCTTCAGCGTGTCGGCGTCGGTCGCGTTGAATGCGAGTCCCTGTTTCTCGTGTCCGGAAAATCCGGTGAGGCGCAGCTGCGCGTCGCTTCCGAGCGTCTTCGCAGCACTCAAAAAAATGTTGTGCTGCTGGATGCCGGAGTGATCGCGGAAGCCGTCGCTTTCGAGGTACGAGAGGCGCGTGTAGAGCGCGAGGCCGTTCGGGAGATTGCCGGACTGATATCCGACGCTCGCCTGCCGATTGCCGAACGAGCCGATGCCGAGCGTCGCGTTGGTTTTCTGCGTGCCGGAGAGTGCGACGCTCTCCATGTTCACGCTGCCGCCGAACGACGGCGAGCCGACGGTCGACGTGCCGACGCCGCGCTGGACCTGGATGCTTTCCAGAGAGCGCGCGAGGTCGGGGAAGTCGGCGAAGTACGTCCCCATGTCTTCGGAGTCGGCGAGCGGAACGCCGTCGAGCGTGAAGTTGATGCGCGTGGGGCTGACGCCGCGCAGCGAGATGTACGAGTACCCGGATCCGCCGACGCCCGACTCGGTGTACGCGTTGATCGAAGGCGCGTCGCGCAGGAGCAGCGGGACGTCCTGCCCGTGATACTGCTTTTCGATCTCCTTCTTCGGGATGTCGGTCTTCGTGACCGGAGTCTCATCGTCAGCACGAATGGCGGAGACGACGATCGATTCGGAGTATTGCGATTGCGGTTGCGATTGCTGCGTGGCCGCGAGCAGAAGAAAAAGTAATAGTTCCATTTGCCTTCCCTACGCCGGTGCGAACCGGATCAGGTTCCGCGGGTTTGATCTCAGGCCGGTGGGCCACCCCGAGGCTTGCAGGAGTTTAGCAGAACGCAGAACGCAGAACTGAGAACGAAGAACTTTCTCAATTCTTCGTTCTGCGCTCTGCGTTCTGCGTTCTGCGTTCACTTCAACGAAAGAGTGATCACTGCTCCCGGCGCGACGTTGTCCATCGCCGCACTCGGATCGGTCGGCGACTTCGTCATCGCGTCGCCGTCGCTGTCGAGTCTTGCTTCGAGGCGGAAGAGATCGGGAAGCGGCTGGCCCATCATCGAGTCGGCCTGGCTGATGTCGACGGTGACGGGGAACGATGTGACCGCGATGCGTTTGACGGCGGCGGGTGGGCCGCCGGCGGGGTTGCGCGCGATCACGAACAGGACGCCTTGCGGTGGCGTCGCGGATTCGAGATTGAGAGTGACGCGCACCGATTTTCCTTGCGGCGGCTGCGATTCGTTGACGGGCGGGTGGCCGGGCGGAAGGTCGCCCGTCGCCGGCTGCGGCGTTTTCATCTGCTGCAACGCCTGTTCGAGCCGCTCGCGCTCGGCGGGCGCGACCTGGATCGCCTGTGCAATCTCCGCTTCGGCGGCCGGCATGTCGCTCTGCGAGTAGAGCCACGCCAGCGTCACGCGCGCGTTGAGGTTCTTCGCGTCCGACTGCTTCGCCTTCTGCAGCATGCGCACTGCGACGTCGCGCTGGCCCATGGCGATGTGCACGAGCGCCTGGAACGTGAGCGCGCGCGAGTCGTTCGGATCTTTCGCGAGAACGAATCGCGTTTGCTCGGCGACCGCCGTCAGGTTCTCGCGTTCGAGATATGCCTGCGTGAGATCGTCGCGCAGCGAGAGGTTGTTGGGCTCGCGTTGCACGGCCGCCTGGAGTTGCGCAATCGCAGGATCGGAGGCGGCCTGCTGTGGCGGTTGCTGCTGCTGTTCGCGCGGCGTCGACGACTGCATCACGAAGTATCCGAGCGCGGCGAGCGCGGCGAAGGAAGCGAAGCCCCAGAGGAAGCCTTTCACCGTCGGGCTCATCGAAGAGGTGCTGGGTGCTGGGTGCTGGGTGCTGGGTGCTGGGTGCTGGGTGCTGGGTGCTGGGTGCTGGGTGCCGGGTGCTGTTGATGGTGTCGATGGTTGTGCGTCGAGGCGGCGGAGGACGTCTGCTGTTTCGCGTTCGAGTCTTGCGCGTTCGTCGACGGCGTCGTCGGGAAGTGCGCGGAGGCCGGCGATCAGCGCGTCGCGTTTGGCCTCGAGGTCTTTGCGATCGAGGTTGGCGTTGATCGTCGACGGCTTGCGCCGCACGAACATGAAGATGATTGCGCCGGCGAGGAGGCCGGCGGTGAGGATGATGATCGCGCTGGTCCAGTCGGTCTGGCCGTTCATGATTTGTCTCCGCCGACGAGGTCGCGCACGCGCGCGACGTAGGGGTCGGATTCGGGAGTGAGGGGTGGAGGGGCTGGAGGTGAGGGTGGCCCGCCGGAGAGGTTGCGAATTTTCAGGATGACGAGCACCGCGCCGACGACGAGCGCGATGATCGGCAGGATCCAGATCACCGGCGACTTCGGCTTGAGCAGCACGAACTGTCCGTACGAGATCTCGAAGTATTTGAGGATCTGTTCTTCGGTGTAGCCGCGCGCGAGGAGCTCGCGCACCTGCTCCTTCATGTTGATCGCCATCTCCGACGGCGAGTCGGCGACGGACATGCCCTGGCACACCGGGCAGCGCAGGAGCGACGCGACTTCGCGCGTGCGCTGGAAGAGCTGCGCGTCGGCGACGGGCGCGCCCTTCGGCGGACCGACGAACTGTTCGGCGTCCGGCACTTTGAGCGACAGCAACAGCACGAGCAGGATCACTGCCTGAGCACCTTCTGCAGATTCTCCTGGATGATGTCTCCGTTCATCGGGCCGACGAATTTCGCGCGGATCGTTCCCTTCGCGTCGAGGAAGTACGACTCCGGCACGCCGCCGACGCCGTACGCGATGGCGGTCTTCCCTTTCTCATCGACGACGGTCGGATACGCGGTGCCGCGTTGATTCAGGAAGCCGAGAATTTTTTCTTCTTTGTCCTGAAACACGACGCCGAGAAATTGCACGTCCGGCTGCAACTGGCGCGCGCTGGCGACGAGCGAGGGATGCTCTTCCCAACACGGTCCGCACCACGTCGCCCAGAAGTTGATGATGAGCGGCTTGCCGCGATATTGCGTGAGGTCGACGGTCTTGTTCGTGCCGACTTCGCGCAGCGAAAACTCGGGTGCGGGCTTGTCGATGAGAGGCGAGTGGATCGCCGACGGATCTTTGCCGAGGCCGACGAAGAGGATGACGACGAGCGCGGCGGCGATGATGACGCCGACGAAGAGGACGGTGCGGTTCATTTGTCACCCCGAGCGGGAGCGAAGGGCCTGGGCGGCGGGCGCACCGTTTCGATTTCATGCTCTGCCGCAACCGCCCGCCCAGGTGCCTCACTCACGCTCGGTATGACAAGCGCAATGAGTCCGCCGATGCCCATGATGATGACGCCGATCCAGATCCAGAAAACCATCGGCGCGATGTAGATCGTGATCGTCGCTGTCTGCGCGACGGGATCGACGTTGGCGACGGACAAATACAAATCGCGAATCGGAGTCGAGTAGACGTCGGGCGATCCGATCGGATCGCGCATCGCCGGGTACTGGCTCATGCGCGGCTCGAGCGTCGCGATGTGTTTTCCGTTCTTCACGATCGTGAAGTGCGCGATGGTCGACAAACGATGCGGCTCCTCGCGCTCATCGACGCCCAGAAGCGTGATGTCGTATCCGGCGACGCGATGCGTTTGCCCCTTCGTGAACGTCCGCTCCGCGGTCTGGCGCATCGAGCTGCTGACCGCGATGGCGATGATCACGACCACGACCGCGCCGTGCACGATGTACGAGCCGAAGCGCCGGCGTCCGCGGCGCAGTTGCCCGTCGACGAATGCCGTCGCGGCCGACTCGCCGCGCTTTACGCGCTGCATCATCGGCAGGAACATCTGATCGATCGTCACCTGCGCGGCGTAACCGCCGAAGGCCAGCGTCACGAGAGACCAGCCGCTGCGCACACCGAGCGCGAAGCCGGCGAGCGTGAACAGCGCGGCGCCGATGAGCGGCGGCAGCAATGCTTTGCGCGTCTGATCGCTCGTCGCACGTCCCCACGGCAGCGCGGGACCGACGCCGAGGAGGAACAGGAGGGCCGCGCCGATCGGCACGACCATGCTGTCAAAGTACGGACGACCGACGCTCATCTGCTTCCCTTTCATCGCTTCGACGATGAGCGGGAAGACGGTGCCGATCAGCACCGTGAAGGTGAGCAGGACGAAGAGGAGATTGTTGACGAGGAACATCGCCTCGCGGCTCGCCGTCCCTTCGAGTCGCCCTTCGGTTTCGAGCTTGTCGATGCGGAATGCGAGCAGCGCGATCGAGAACAGCAGCGCGGCCGCGAGGAAGACGAGGATGGTCGGGCCGATCGCGCTCTGCGTGAAGGAATGGACGGAGTTGAAGACGCCGGAGCGCGTCATGAACGTGCCGAGGATGACGAGAAGAAACGTCGCCTGGACGAGCGTGACGGTCCATCCTTTCAGGATGCCGCGGCGCTCGACGACCATGATCGAGTGCAGCGCCGCCGTCGCGGTCAGCCACGGCAAGAGCGACGCGTTCTCGACCGGATCCCACGCCCAATAGCCGCCCCATCCGAGCACTTCGTACGCCCACCAGCCGCCCAACATGATGGCGATGCTCTGGAAGATCCACGGCAGCATCAGCGACTCGCGCAGCGGCTTGAGCACGGCGTGTCCGAGGCGGCCTTTCAGCAGCGCGGCGCAGGCGAAGCCGAACGGGATGGTCATCCCGACGTAGCCGAGATAGAGGAACGGCGGGTGGATGGCCATCAGGACGTGATTCTGGAGAAGGGCATTCGGGCCGTTGCCGTCCAGCGGCGGGTTCGGCATCGTGTGGAACGGATTCGCGGGCGCGGCGATGAGGAAGCTGAAGAACGCCGCGGTCGAGAGCCACACGCCGATCGCGTCGGGCTGATATTCGGGATAGCGGCCGCGCGTGAGATACGTGGCGACCGCGATGTAGATGCCGAGGATCACGCCCCAGAACAGAATCGAACCTTCGAGCGAGGACCAGAGGCTGACGACCGTCACCCACGTCGGCACCTCGCGCGATCCGACCTGCGCGACGTAGCTGACGGAGAAGTCGTGTTTGAGCAGCGCGACTTCCATTACCACTCCGGCGAGCACGATGAGCGCGGCGTACAGCCACGCGCAGCGGCGCGCCCACTTCAAGCCGTCGAGCGACAGCGTGCGTCCGGCGACGAAGCCGAGGACCGCGCCGGCCACGGCGGCACCGAGCGAGCCGAGAATGAGAATCCGTCCGAGGATGGGGAGCATGTTTTCCTTAGTTGGTTGCGCGGTTTCGCGGTCGCGCGGTTGAGGGGCGCTTCGGTGTGGTGCGGGCTTTCCAGCCCGCCCCCGGGGGGGCAGGTTGGAAAACCTGCCCTACACGGCCCGCCGCCCGGGGTGCAGGTTGGAAAACCTGCCCTACACCGGGGGCAGGTTGGAAAACCTGCCCTACACCGGCCCCGGGCCACCGAGCAACCGCGTAACCGAGCAACCAGGTACCGCGCAACCGCATCATCAGTCCTTGATCCCTTCGGTGCTTTCCATCATCTTCCGCAGCGTTTTCTGATCGACTGGATGTCCCTTCGCGGGAGCCTTGTACTCGTTGTTGTGCGAGACCATGAGGCGGCTGCTCTGGAAATATCCGTCGCGCAGCATCGTCCCTTCGACGACGACGCCGATGTTCGCGCGGAACATCTGCGGCGGCACGCTGCTCGTTTTCACGTGGACGTGTTGCGTCGCGTCGTGGACGTCGAACTCGACGGCGGTGCCGCCGAGTTTCTTGATCGAGCCGGGAGTGACCATGCCGCCTAGGCGGATCGTCGCGCCGTACGCTTTGTTGCCGGCGCGATAGAGGTCGACGGGCGTCCAGTAGTAGACGAGGTTCTTGCTCATGCTCGTTGCGGCGATCAGCGCGAACGCGGCGCCGGCGACGACGAACGCGCCGAGCATGAACCAGCGCGTTTTCCTGCGCGTTTTTTCGGACTCGTTCATTTCGTCTCCCGTAGTCGCATGATCAGCGAAATCGCGTAAATCAGAAACCCCGCGCCGGTCAGCGAGTACGCGGCGATGACGAAACTCCACCCTCCGGTGATGACTCCGCTCATGCGATCTCTCCTGCGTGTTCTGTCATCGGCGGCAGCGCGGTTTCTCGCGCGCGGTTCATGTTCGCGACGCGCGTGCGCAGCATGATGAAGCCGATCATGAGGAACAGCACGCCGAATGCGTTGAGGCGCAGCGGCAGATGGAATTGCGACGAAACGGTCTGCGGCGACGACTGCTGCTGATGCAGCGAGTTCCACCACTTGACTGAGTAGTAGACGATCGGCAAATCGACGGACGCGATGATCGTCGCGACCGCGGACCACACCGCACGGCGATGCGGATCGTCGACGAATCCGCGCAAGGCAATGATGCCGATGGACGCGAAGAGCAGCACGGCGACGGACGTCAGCCGCGGGTCCCAGTCCCACCACACGCCCCACGTCGGCTTCGCCCAGATCGATCCCTGGCAGCACAACAGGAAGGCGAGGAGCGTCGAGACTTCAAGGCCTGCTTCGAGACGCGCGTCCCACTTCGCATTCGCGGTGAAGAGAAACGCGATCGCCGCGCCGAACGCATAGAGCACCGCGAGCATCCAGTTCCACGCGGTCGGCACGTGCACGTACATGATCCGCTGCACGTTCCCCATGTACTCCTCGGCCGGCGCGACGAAGAGGCCGAGGTACGAGCCGGCGACGAGAAACGCGACGCCGAGCACGACGAAGATCCACGCTGTCTTCATTCTTCCACCACCCTGCCGTACAGCAGGCCGCAGAGCGACCAGTAAATCAAGTCGAACGCGCCGAGAAGCGCGATCCATGACCGCGATTGCTGCATCGGATCTCCGAGTATCACTAGTGATGTCGCCTTGACGGACGCGAGGAGCGCCGGGACGATCAGCGGGAACAACAGCAAAGGGAGGAGAGTCTGTTTCGCCCTCACCTGCGCCGTCATGGCGGCGTAGAGCGTTCCGGGGGCGGAAAGGCCGGCCGCGCCGAGGGCGATGATGAGCAGCAGCTTCAGCAGTTGCGTCGTTCCGGCATCGTACAGGACGACCATGACGGGCACGAGCGCGCAGCCGAGGAGCGTCAGCTGCAGCCAATTCGCGATCGCTTTTCCGTAGTACAGCGCACGCGGATCGGAGGGCAGCAGCAGCAATCCTTCGAGCGCGCGGTTCTCCATCTCTCCGTGAAAGCTCTCGGAGAGTGTGAGCGTCGAAGACATCAGGAGTCCGAGCCAGAGGAATCCGGACGAGAACGTGCGCAGCATTTCGGCATTCGGTCCGACGCCGAAGCTGAAGAGGAGCAGCGTCGCCGCACCGAAGACGAACACAGCCATGAACTGGCTGCGCGTGCGCCACTGGAGCAGGAGCTCCTTGCGGAGGGAAGCGATCAGCATTCGCAGCCGTCCGAATGAAGGCAGAAGGCAGAAGGCAGAAGGCAGAGGTGAGAAGGCGAACTTCTCCGTTCTGCCTTCTGCCTTCTGCCTTCTGCCTTCATCTCAATCATGCCGCGATCCGTCCGCCTTCCAATGTGATCACCGCGTCACACAATCGCGCCGCCCGCTCGACCTGATGCGTCGCCATCAGAATCGTCGTTCCCCTGCTTTTGAGATCGCGAATGACGGCGTCGATGAGATCGAATCCCGGCGGATCGAGGGCGCCGTACGGCTCGTCGAGCAACACGACGCGCGGCTCCTGCAACAGGACGCGTGCGAACGAGAGGCGTTTGCGCATGCCGGCGGAGAAGGTCGACACGAGGTCGTTCGCGCGCGCATCGAGCGCGACTTGCGCGAGGAGTGCGTCGATGCCGCCGCGCGATTTGCCGAGGTGATCGGCGACGACCTGGAGGTTCTCGCGCGCGGTCAGCGACTCGTAGAGATAGTTTTGATGGCTGAGGATGGCTGTCAATTTTCTGACATCCTGCCGCTGCTTCACGACGTCGAACCCGGCGACGCTCGCGCTTCCGCCGTCGGGAAGGATCGCCGTACCGAGGATGCGCAGCAGCGTCGACTTCCCCGCGCCGTTGTGTCCGTTCACCATCATCACGCTCGCTTCAGGAACCTGAAACGAAACGCCGGCGAGCGCCCAGCGCCGGCCGTAGCGGCGAGCGAGGCGTTGCACGTCGATGGCGGCCATGGGTTTGCAGTTTATCCCGCGCGCAGACGCGGGATCTCTGGTTATACCGCGAGGCGGCTGTCTGCCGGTGTCACCGGAGATCCCGCGTCTACGCGCGGGATAAACTGACAGACACCATGCGTCCGCTCGCCGTTCTCGCGTTGCTCTTGACTCTCGCCTGCCGCACCGCTCCTCCCCTCACTTCCAACCCCGCACCCCTCGCCCCCGCTGCACCGCAGGGGATGACGATCGAGGAAGAGGCGCGCTTGCTCGCACTCGAGGATCGTCGCGAGTACGACCCGGCGTTCGCCGCGTCGTGGCTGCAGAATCCCGATCCGCTGCATCGCATCCGCATCGCGCTCGCCCTCGGCCGCATCGGACCGCATGCATTCGTCGACGCCAACAACGACGGCGACTTCGATCCGCCCGCCGAAAAACGGGCAGGCGTCGCGGAGCTGACGACGCTCGCGACCGACTCCGATCGCCGCGTGCGCGAGATGGCCGCATTCGCCCTCGGCGAGATCGGCGACAACTCCGCCGAGGAGACGCTGTTCACACTGGCGAACGATCAGGATGCGGGTGTTGCCGCGGAAGCAGTCGAGGCGCTGTCGAAGCTCAAACCGAATCTGCAGCGCTACGTCGCGATCGCGGACGGCTCCGCGCCGGAAGGCGTGCGCGCTCGCGCCGTCCGTTTTCTGTTCCGCCTTGCCAACGACGACGCCGGCGCCGCCGCGACACGCGCGCTCAGCTCCGCGTCGGCCGCGATCCGGCAGGAAGGCGCGTACGCGCTCGCGCGACGTGTACTCGCCGCCGCACAGCCGCAACTCGAGTTGCTGCTCACCGATCCGAACACGCTGACTCGCGCCTACGCGACGACCGCACTCGGGCGGATCGGCTCGGCCGCGTCCGCGCCGAAAATCATCGCCATGCTCGGCGACTCGCATCCGTGGGTTCGCACGAACGCGGCGATCGCCCTCGGACGCATCGCCGAAAAAAATCGCAGCGTGCTGCATCCGGAAGATCTGCCGCGCATCTTCGCGGCGCTCGACGATCCCGACGGGGGGGTGCGCTCGGCGATGGCCGACACGCTCGGCTACTACGCGGAAACGAACGACACCGCGCGCAAACGATTGCTGGACACGCTCACGAACGGATCGCAGTGGGAGCGCGAGCTCGCGGCCGGCGCGATCGCCAAGCATTTGCCGAACGATCTCGCCGCGATCGGCGACAACGCGTCGCCGTGGCAGCGGCTGCGCGTGATCGAGGCGAAGCCGGACACACGGACGAAGTACTACAAAGCAGCGGAGCCGCTGGTGCGCGGGAACGCGATCGGCGCGATTCCGGACGATCGCGCCGACGCGGAGATCGACGTGATCCGCGCCGCGCTCGGCGATGCGGACGTGATCGTCCGCGCGAACGCGATCGACCGCTACGCCGCGACGAAAGTCGATCCCGTCGAGACGCGCGCCGCGACGCTGCATCAGCTCGAACAGCGCGAACGGAAAGCGGAGATGAACGACGCGCGGCTCAGCGCGATCACGTCGCTCGCGAAAATCGATCATCCCGAGCGCGAGACCTTTCTGCGATCGCTGTTGAAGGATGACGATCCGGTCGTCCGCCGCGTCGCAGCGGAACAGATCGCGGAGCAGTTGAAAAAAGAATTGCCGCAATACACGCCGTTCCCGTCGAAGCGGACGCAGGCCGAGTACGAGGAGATCGTGCAGTGGTCGCACGCGTCGCACACGGCGACGATTCACATGACGCGCGGCATCATCGAGCTCGCGCTGCTGACGCAGGACGCGCCGCTGACGACCTGGAACTTCGCGCAGCTGGCGAAGCGAAAGTACTTCGACAACTCGTCGTTCATGCGCGTCGTGCCGAACTTCGTGATCCAGGGCGGCGATCCGCGCAACGACATGAACGGTGGCCCCGGCTACGCGATCCGCGACGAGATCAATCTGCAGAAATACACGCGCGGCGCGGTCGGCATGGCGCTGTCCGGTCCCGACACCGGCGGCTCGCAGTTCTTCATCACGCATTCGCCGCAGCCGCATCTCGACGGCGGCTACACGATCTTCGGCCGCGTGTACGACGGCATGAGCGGCGTCGTCGATCAGACCGAGCGCGGCGACCGCGTCACGACGATCGCGATCGACGAACATCCGCCCGTGGCTACGGAAACGGTCTACGGAGTCGCGAACATCTCGTTGCCGCTGGAGATCGGACCGACGACACCCGAGCGCCTGCTCGCGATCGTGCCGGGCTACGCGCAGCGCAAGAGCGACTACAAGCCGGACGCGTCGGTCGAAGAGATGATGAAGACGTATGTCACGCCGCAGGACCGCGTCGAAGTGATCATGGGCACGTGGTGCCCCGACAGTCTGCGCGAAGTGCCGAAGTTCCTGCGCATCGTCGACGATCTGAAGTCGCAGTTCGGCGTCGCACTGCCGGCGACATTCGTGGCCGTCGATCGCGCGAAACAGAAGCCGGTGAAAGTCGAGAAGGTCGCGACGTTCATCTACTATCGCGGCGACCGCGAGCTCGGCCGCATCGTCGAGAAGCCGCAGGGATTGTTCGAAGACGATCTGCTCGCGATCGCAGCAAAGCAATGAGGGCAACATACCCATCTATGTTCCCGAGCCCGCGAACCTGTGGAGCGGCGGCCGCTCTCGGCCGCCGGTTTCTCGCGAGAGGCCGGCGGCCGAAGCGGCCGCCGCTCCACAAGGCCGCTGAAGCGGCACGGGCGCCCACCCACCCCGGGCGCGGAAGCGGGCGCGGGCTCGGGCGCGGGAAGAGCGGGGGCGAATGAGCGCGCTCCTCGGACGTCTATTTCAGTTGATCGGTCTCATCGTCCTGCCGATCGGTCTGTCGTACGGTCTGTTGCGCGACAACATCCGCGTCGAGGTGCAACTCCTCGGCATCGGAGGATTTCTCTTTCTCCTCGGATGGATTCTCTCGCGGAAAGCTAACTGATCGACCGCTTGCGGAACCCGCGCATCCCGAGCCACAGCAGCAGCGACGTGATCGCGATCAGCGCGGCGAAAATGACGGGCATCGGCATGTGCGGAACGGTCGGCGTGAGCGCGGCGCGCAATCCTTCCGACACGTACACGAGCGGATTGATGAGCACGAGGTACTTCAGCACCGGGAAGTGATCGAGTCCGCGCCACGGGTAGTACGTGCAGCCGAACATGATCATCGGCGCGAAGATGATCTGCATCATCAGCGAGATGTGCTGCGGCTGCATCGCCGTGCCGAGGAAGAGGCCGAGGGCGGAGAAGACGCCGCCGCTGAGAACGATCATCAGCACGAGCAGCGGAAGCTTCTGCAGCGTGAGGCCGGGAATCGGTCCGATGATCAATCGCGCGAGCGGAAGCACGACCATCGCCGTCATCGCTCCCTGCAGGATTCCGGCGAAGAGTTTCTCGATCGCGATCACTTCGATCGGCACCGGCGCGAGCAAACGGTCTTCGATTTCTTTCGTGAATCCGAAGTCGGCGATGAGCGGCATCGCGACCGCCCAGATCGCGGACGTCGTCAGCGAGAGACCGGCGATGCCGGGGATGATCATCGTCGCGTAGGCCTTTGGGAACATGCCCATCGAGATGAGCAGCTTGCCGAACACGAACGTGAAGAGGAGCGGCTGCAGCATCGTGCGGATCATGATGCCGACGATGTCGCGCCGCGCGACGACGGCGTCGCGGAGCAGGAGCGATCCCAAAATGCGCGCGGTCATGCGAGCTTCCTCCCGGTGAGCGAAATGAAGAGGGTCTCGAGGCTGGGGCGCGAGAGGTGGATGTCGCGGACGGTGTAGCCGCGCGACTCCGCGAATCCGAGGATCGCGGGGATGCCGGTGGCGGGACTCGGCGCGTACGCGCGCAGCACGGGGCCGCGCACTTCGGCGCGCGTGATTCCGTTGAGCGCGGGCAGCTCGCCGTCGAACGGACGGTCGAGCGTGACGTCGATGATCGTCTCGCCCGGCGCCTGCGCGCGCAGCGCGGCCGGCCTGTCGAGCGCGAGCAGTTTTCCCTTGTCCATGATCGCGACGCGGTCGCAGAGCTGATCCGCTTCTTCCATGTAGTGCGTCGTCATCACGATCGTGCGTCCCTGCTTGCGCAGGTCGTTGAGGATCTCCCACACGCCGTGGCGTCCCTGCGGATCGAGGCCGACGGTCGGCTCGTCGAGAAACAGCACGCGCGGCTCGTGTGTGAGCGCGCGCGCGATCATCATCCGCTGCTTCTGACCGCCGGAGAGCGTCTGCGCCTTCGCGCCGCCCTTGTCGGCGATGCCGAGGCGCTCGAGGAGCGCGTCGGCGCGGCGCGAGGCTTCCGCGCGCGGGATGCCGTGATACGTCGCGTGAAACACGAGATTCTCGCGAACGGTGAGCTGCAGATCGGGATTCGGCTGCTGCGGGACGACGCCGATCTGCGCGCGCGCCGCGACCGGTTCCGTGATCACGTTCTTGCCCGCGACGATCGCTTCGCCCGACGTCGCGCGAACGCGCGTCGTGAGGATGCCGACGGTCGTCGTCTTCCCCGCGCCGTTCGGCCCGAGGAGCCCGAACAGCTCGCCTTCGCCGACGTCGAGATCGAGGCCGTCGAGTGCCGTTACGGCGCCATACTGCTTGCGTAGCGCAGAAATGTGAATCTCTGTTCGCATAATTGCGAATTTACATTCGCATTCGCGGTATGTCAACCTGTCGGCCTATGAAACCGCGCGTGGTGGTCATCACCGATCGCGACGTGAAGGCATTGTTCGCGCACGAGGCGCTCAAGAAACAGGAGAGCGTCGACGTCGACGCCGTCTTCGAGCGCGTCAACGCCACGCCGCCGAAACAGGCGCGCAGCCTGGAGACGGTGAATCGACTGCTCGACGCGGCCGAGCAACTCCTCGAAGAAGAAGGACTCGACTCCGCGACCGTGCCGGCGATCGCCAAACGCGCGAGAGTCTCCGTCGGCGTCGTCTATCGCCGATTCCCAGACAAGGACACGCTGCTGCGCGCGGTGTGGGAGCGCTTTCTCGCGCGCAAACGCGAACAGACGCAGGCGATCATCTCCGCGACCGCGAGTCTCGACTGCTCGCTGTCCGATCTCATCCGCGGCATGATCCGCGGCACGGTCGACGCACAGCGGAAAAAGCGCAGCCTCCTCCGCGCGCTGCTGCACTTCTCACGCACGCATCCCGATCCCGCGTTCAAGCGCGCGGCGTACGAGCTGAATCACGCGAACGTCGCCGCGATCACAGTGCTGATGCTGAAGCACCGCGACCGCATCGAGCATCCGAATCCCGAGGGCGCGATCCACTTCGCGCTGCTGACCGTCGCGTCGGTGATCCAGGCCGTGATCGTCGAAGGCGACTCGACGCAAGTCGCCGGCCTGCGCGCACCCGTCAATCTCGAAGAGGAGATGACGCGCATGCTGTTCGGATACCTCGGCATCGATGAATAGGTTGCGCAGTTACGCAGTCGCGCGATTACGCGGCATGATCTCTCCGAGCAACTGCGTGACTGGGCAACCGCGCAACCGATGAAATACACCGTCGTCCTCACCGCCGCGTTTCCGAAGGTCGCGCGCGAGCTGCTCGCCGGCGAATTCGACGTGATCGAGCATCCGACGGAGCACGGGCGCAGCGAGGAGGACATGATCACCATCCTCGCCGAGGCGGATGCGGCGATCACGCTGCTGCAGGACCCGGTCACGCGGCGCGTGCTGGAGTCGAATCCGAACCTGCGCATCGTTTCGAACTTCGCCGTCGGCTACAACAACATCGACGTCGACGCGGCGCGCGAGCTCGGCATCGCGGTCGCGAACACGCCGGGTGTGCTCACCGAGGCGACGGCGGATCTGACGATGGCGCTCTTGCTCGCGGTCACGCGGCGCGTCGTCGAAGGCGATGCGGAGACTCGCACGTTGCAACGTTGTGACTGGGAGCCGCTGAAACTCCTCGGCGCTTCGCTGCAAGACAAGCGACTCGGCATCATCGGAATGGGCCGCATCGGCAGCGCGGTCGCGACGCGAGCGCGCGCGTTCGGGATGGAGGTCGTCAGCGTGCGTCGCGGAGATGCGGCTAGCGCCGGCAAGCATGCCGGCGCGATATCAATGGATGATTTGCTTGCGACCAGCGACATCCTCTCGATCCACGCGCCGCTGACGCGCGAGACGCATCACCTCATCGACGCCGCTGCATTCGCGAAGATGAAACGCGGCGCGTATCTCATCAACACCTCGCGCGGTGCGCTCGTCGATGAGAACGCCTTGTGCAATGCGCTCGACAGCGGACAGTTGCGCGGCGCGGCACTCGACGTGTACGAGCACGAGCCGCAGATCAATCCGCGACTCCTGGCGATGAAGAACGTCGTGATCGTGCCGCACATCGGATCGGCGACCGAGGAGGCGCGGAATGCGATGGCGCGAATAGCAGCGACGAACGTGCTGCTGGTTCTGAGAGGACAGGAACCTCTTTACAAGGTTATTTGAGTATGCTATAAAGCCATAACTCGCTCGCGCTCTGCTCATCTTTCCTCCTGATCCTCACCTATCCGGGGGCGCGAGGAGCTGCCGACGCCGTGCGCGGGACGCCAAGTGGCGTTCCGCGCACGCTTTACGACGGCGCGCAAATTGCTGCACAACACCCTTTGCAGTGCGATCACAAGGGCGAATCCTGATCGTCGACGACGACGATGCCATTCGAGCTCTCCTGATGACCGTTCTTGGCCGGCGCGGACTTCAAGCCGAAGCCGCACGGAACGGCGTCGAGGCGCTCGAGAAGCTGGGCGTCCATCATTACGAGGTGATGCTCCTCGATCTGATGATGCCGCAGATGAACGGCTACGACGTCCTCACGCATCTCGCCGCACAGCCCGCCGCCCAGCGGCCGCTCGTGCTCGTCCTCACCGCCGGCCTCGAGCCGCGTCCGCTGGACACGCAGATCGTGATCGGCATGCTGCACAAGCCGTTCGACGTCGAGTTGCTCGTCGACACCGTCGTCGGCTGCATGGGCGTGCGCATGAGCGCGGCACAGTCGGCGATCTCGTCGCTGCTGCAGACTCGCGTCGAGGACGCCAACTAGGCACGCGTTTTGACATTTCCTGAGTCATAGGAAATGACTTATGCGGAGTGAACCGAGAGTATTGGTCATCGAAAACAATGACGCCTTGCGGGTTCTGCTGTTCACGATTCTCCGCCATCAGCCGTTGTCCGTCGACACGGCCGCGCACTTCGAAGAAGCGCTGGAGAAAGTGGAAGCGTGCGACTACGCACTGATCATTGTGGACATGGATATGCCTGAGGACGCGGGACAGCAGTTCGTCTCGACGTTCCGTGAACAACGAGCCGAGGCACCGACGTTCATCCTCGCCGTGCGCGATCCCAACGGAAACGCTTACGTCGACTCGACGCTGGTGAACGCGGTCATGAACAAGCCCCTGGAAATCGATACGCTCGCCGAGTTGGTGCGCGAATGTGCGATGGTCGTTCCCCCGCCGGAAGACCCGCTCCCCTGCCCACCCTCGGAGAGCGATGTTCGGACGAAGTTGGAACGCGGGACGTATTTGGAGAACTGAGCGCTACGCGCGTGGGCGGCTGCGTTGATGGCGGAAGGCGGCTGCGCGATTGCGGATGGCAGATGGCAGATGGCAGATGGCGGATGGCAGATGGCAGATGGCAGAATCTGGGTTCGTGCTGCCATCCACGAAGCCGCCATCAGACCGCGCGACTGCGTAACCGCGTAACCGAGGACTATGACCGAACTGATTGAACCCGCCACCGGCGAGCCGCTGACGAGCGTCGCGAGCGGCACGGCCGACGACCTCGATCGCGCCGTGCGCGCGGCCGACCGCGCCTTCGCGGGCGAGTGGCGGCGCATTCACACGCGGGCACGCGCGCGGCTGCTGCAGAAATTCGCGGAGCTGATTCGCAAGAACGCGGACGAGCTCGCGCGCGCGGAGACGCGCAACGTCGGCAAGCCGATCAACGACTCGCGCGACGAAGTCGGACTCGCCGCGAACGTGTTCGACTACTACGCCGGCACGACGAACAAAGTGGGCGGACAAACGATCCCCGCGGCCGCGCCGGGCGTCTTGATGTCGTTCCGCGAGCCGGTCGGCGTCTGCGGAATCATCGTGCCGTGGAACTTCCCGATTGCGATCACGTCGTGGAAGTCCGCGCCCGCGCTGGCAATGGGCAACACGGTCGTGCTCAAGCCTGCCGAGCAAACGCCGCTCACCGCGATTCGCCTCGCCGAGCTCGCGCTCGAAGCGGGCATTCCCGAGGGCGTGTTCCAGGTCGTCACCGGCGCGGGGTCGGTCGTCGGCGACGCGCTCGTGCGACACCCGCTCGTGCGCAAAGTCGCGTTCACGGGATCGACGGAAGTCGGCCGCAACGTGATGCGGATCGCCGCGGACGACATCAAACGCGTGTCGCTCGAGCTCGGAGGAAAGTCGGCGAACCTCATCTTCGCCGACTGTGACTTCGAACGTGCCGTCGATTCCGCCGCAACATCCTCCCTCGGCAACGCCGGACAGGATTGCTGCGCGCGCAGCCGCATCCTCGTCGACGAGAAAATCTACGATCGCTTCGTCGCCGCGTTGATCGAGCGCTTCGATCGCGTGCGCGTCGGCGATCCGCTGAGCAACGCCACGGAGATGGGACCGCTCGTTTCGACCGCGCATCTCGATCGCGTGATGCAGTACGTCGAGCGCGGACGATCCGAAGGCGCGACGCTCGCCACCGGCGGCCGCGCGCCGATTGGTGAGGACTGCGCGCGCGGCTGCTATCTCGCGCCGACCGTGTTCACCGACGTGACGCAGGACATGATGATCACGCGCGAAGAAATTTTCGGACCGGTCGTCACAGTGATGCGCTTCCGCGACGAAGACGAAGCGGTGCGCATCGCGAACGATTCGATTTACGGCTTGTCCGGCTCAATCTGGACGCGCGACATCGGCCGCGCGATGCGCGTCGCGCGCGCGGTGCAGACCGGAAACCTCTCGATCAATTCCGGCAGCAGCGTGCACATCGAAGGTCCGTTCGGCGGCATGAAGCAGAGCGGCCTCGGACGCGAGCTCGGGTTGCAGGCACTCGACCATTACACCGAATGGAAGAGCGTGTATATCGACGTTTCTTAGGGTTCTCAGTTATGCCGCGCGTAGACGCGGGATCTCCGGGCCCGGGCCCGAGCCCGAGCCCGCTTGCGCGCCCGGGGCGGGGGGCAGCAGCCGCGGTCACACGAATCGCGCCCCCACCCCGGGCGCGGAAGCGGGCTCGGGCTCGGGCCCGGAGATCCCGCGTCTGCGCGCGGGATAAACTCAGCAAGTACATGCAAGGACAGATCGACCTCCAGGAACTGAAACGCCTCGTCACCAACAACGAGATCGACACGGTGCTGGTCGTGTTTCCCGACATGTACGGGCGACTGGTCGGCAAGCGCGTCGTCGCGCGATTTTTTCTCGAAGAGAACGAGATCCACGCGTGCGAGTACCTCCTCGCGTGCGACGTCGAAATGGATCCGGTTCCCGGCTACAAGTTCACGAGCTGGGCGAAAGGCTACGGAGATTTTCGTCCCGTGCCCGACTTCAACACGCTGCGCGTCGCATCGTGGCTGGAGAAAACGGCGCTCGTGCTCTGCGACGTGCACGAAGAAGAGAACGACGACCTCGTGCCGTACGCGCCGCGCAGCATCCTGCGAAAACAGATTGCATCCGCGAAAGAGCGCGGCTTCACGGCGATGGGCGCGTCCGAGCTCGAGCTGTACGTGTTCGCGGATTCGTTCGACGACGTCGCGAAGAAACACTTCGTGAATCTCGAGCCGATCGGACGCGTGATCGAGGACTACCACATCCTCCAAGGCACGAAGGAAGAGTTCCTGATCGGCGCGATCCGCCGCCATCTCGAGCGCAGCGGGATTCCGGTCGAGTCGTCGAAAGGCGAATGGGGACCAGGGCAGCAGGAGATCGGGCTGCGTTACGCGGAGTTGCTGGAGATGGCGGACCGCCACACGATTTACAAGCACGCGGCGAAAGAAATCGCGTGGCAGAGCGGACACGCGATCACATTCATGGCGAAGTGGGACGAGCGCTACGCGGGCTCGAGCTGCCACATTCACATGAGCCTCTGGAGCGACGACAACCAGTCGCTGTTCGCCGGCGAGACGCCGATGTTCCGCCACTTCCTCGGCGGATGGATGGCGCACATCCGCGAGCTCTTCCCGTTCTATGCGCCCTACCCGTCATCGTACAAACGCTACGTCGCGGGCTCGTTCGCGCCGACGGGAATCGCGTGGAGCCACGACAATCGCACCGCCGGCTTCCGCATCGTCGGACACGGCCCGTCGCTGCGCATCGAGTGCCGCACCGCCGGCGCGGACGCGAATCCGTATCTCGCATTCGCGGCGACGCTCGCGGCGGGACTCGACGGAATTGCGAACGAGATCGAGCCCCCGCCCGCATTCGAAGGTGACGTGTACAGCGCAGCGAACCTGCCGCAGGTTCCGCATTCATTACCGGAGGCCATTCGCGAGTTGGAGAAAAGCGCGTTTGCGCGCGAGGCATTCGGCGACGACGTGATCGAACACTACCTCCACTTTTTCCGGACGGAGCAGCGCAAGTTCGACGCGGCCGTCACGGACTGGGAGCGACGGAGATACTTTGAACAGGCGTAATCAAAAGCGGAAGGCAGAAGGCAGAAGGCAGAAATGAGATTGGCGAATAAGGTCGCGTTGATCACCGGCGGCGGTTCCGGAATCGGAAAAGCATCGTGTCTTCTGTTTGCGCGCGAAGGCGCGAAGGTCGTCGTTGTCGATTTGAAAGGCGCGGATGCGACCGCCGATGAGATTCGCGCGAGCGGCGGAGACGCACGCTCCTTTTCCGCGGACGTGTCGAAGGCGAAAGACTGCGAAGCGATGGTGAAGTTCGCGGAGGAACAGTTCGGCGCATTGCACGTCGCGTTCAACAACGCCGGGATTTTCGATGCGGCGGATGAATCAGTGACGAATACCTCCGAGGAGGTTTGGGATCGCGTCATCGACATCAATCTCAAAGGCGTGTTCCTCGGATGCAAGTACGAGGTTCCCGCTCTCTTGCGCGCCGGCGGCGGATCGATCATCAACACGGCGTCGTTCGTCGCCATCATGGGCGCGGCCGTTCCGCAGATCGCGTACACGGCGAGCAAAGGCGGCGTGCTGGCGATGACGCGAGAGATCGCGGTCGAGTTCGCGCGTCAGAACATCCGCGCGAATTCGCTCTGTCCCGGCCCCGTCGAAACACCGCTCCTCGCGGAGCTGCTCGCCGATCCCGCGCGCCGCAATCGCCGGCTCGTCCACATCCCGCCCGGCCGCTTCGCCCGCGCGGAAGAGATGGCCAACGCCGCGCTGTTTCTAGCGAGCGACGAATCGTCCTACGTGAATGCCACGTCATTTCTCGTCGACGGCGGAATCACGGGGGCGTACATCACACCGGAATGATTCGCGAAGCGATCCTCGCCGCAACGATAAACCTCGTGCCCGCCGCGCCGCTGGACGTTTTGCGATTCCTGCGCGTGCCGGCGATCGTGTTCACCCTTGGAGTGCGGCGGCTACGCCGCCGCTTTTGCACACAGGATGGCTGCGATCGGCGACGCCATCGCTGTCGCTCTTGAAAGCGGCAGCGGCTGATCGTCACGGATCTGTGGAGCGGCGGCCGCTTCGGCCGCCGACCCATCGCGAGAATCCGGCGGCCGAGAGCGGCCACCGCTCCACAGGAGCTTTCGAAAGCGGCAGCGTAGCTGCCGCAGTGCAAATCAAGTCCGCGTCTTGATCGCGATCGGCCCGTTCGTCGTGTGCAGGCTGATCGGCGTGTCGCCGCCGATGATCGAGCCGCGCAGCGAGTTGCGTTTGAAGTGCGTGGTCTCGATCGGCAAGTCGGTACTGATCGAGCCATTCGTCGTTCCCGCCTCGATGCTCGCGGCGAGGTCCCGCGGCACTTCGATCTCGATGCGGCCGTTCGTCGTCTCCAGGCGCAGCGGCGCGCCTTTGGTCACGCGCGTGAGTCCGCGTAGATGCCGCCGTTCGTCGCCGCCGGCAACGTACGCGTTGATTCGCAAATCCAGCTCGTTGATTCGCGAGATAACGGTGTTGATTCGCGAGACAAGGCATGTTGACTCGCGAGATAACGGGTGTTGATTCCCGAGACAACGCGCTCGCCTCGCGAGACTGGAAGTTTGATGCGCGAGATAACCATGGTTGATTCGCGAAACAACGAGTTTGCCTTACGAGGCAACCATGGTTGATTCGCGAGGCAACAGTTTTGATTCGCGAGGCAAGTCCTGCTGTCTCGCGAGTCAAAGACATTTGCTTCGCGAAGCAAAAATTTACCTGCCATCAGCGGCGAATTTGGCTCGCCAGGCAAGGTCTCTTGTCTCGCGCGGAAAAATTTTCGTCTCGCGAAGCAACCTTGGTTGATTCGTGAATCAACGAGCTTGTCTCGCGAATCAACCTTGGTTGATTCGTGAATCAACGAGCTTGTCTCGCGAATCAAAATTCTGTCCGAATCAAGTCCGCGTCTTGATCGCGATCGGCCCGTTCGTCGTGTGAAGGCTGATCGGCGTACCGCCGCCGTTGATGGAGCCGCGGAGCGAGTTGCGTTTGAAGTGCGTGGTCTCGATCGGCAGGTCGGTGCTGATCGATCCGTTCGTCGTTCCTGCATCGATGTTCGCGGCAAGGTCGCGCGGCACCTCGATCTCGATGCGGCCGTTCGTCGTCTCGAAGCGCAGCGGCGCGCCTTTCGTCACGCGCAGCAGCTCCGCGTAAATCCCGCCGTTCGTCGTCGACGCCTCGATGGAGCCGGCGCAGCGTCTCACTTCGATCTTGCCGTTCGTGGTGTCGAGCTCGAGATGGCCGGTGATGTCGGCGAGATGGATCGAGCCGTTGGTGTTGCGCACGTCGACGTTCATCGTGCGCGGGATCGTCACCTCGTACGTCACTTCGGCATTGACGTGATGGCCGAGGAGCCAGTCGAAGATCGAAGAGAACCCTTCGTCGCGGCTCGGATACTTCGTGTCGATTTTCACGCCGCCGTTCGGCTGTGTGATCTCGACGCGCAGCTCCTTCATCGCGTCGCGCGCGTCGTCGCGGCTGCCGTCGACTTCCTTCGTCGCGACGATGTGCACGCGCGGCTGGTCCCACGACGCGATCGTGATGCGGCCGTTGACGTTCGTCAGCGCGACCGTCGCGCCGGGCTTCACGTCCAGCGTTTTGTCGACCGTCTCTGAGAGCGTGGCTGCGGACGCGGTGGCGGCGACGAACAGGAATACGGCGGCGAGAGCGAATTTGCGCATGCGTGTTCTTACGGCGAAAGCGCGTCCGGGTTGCGCGCTGATGCGACAATGCGCGGCGACATGCGCCGATTCGCCGCCGTTGCCGTTCCGGTTCTGCTCGTTTTACTGCTCGCGATCTGGCGCGCCGAAGGGCCGGTGCCGAAGCCGGCGAGCGCGCCGCCGAACGAGTTTTCGTCCGTGCGCGCGATGGCGACTCTGCGCGAGCTGGCCGGCAGCGGAACGCCGCATCCGATCGGCACGCCGGCGAACAAGCGCGTGCGCGATCTCGTCTACGCGCGTCTCCGCGCCCTCGGCTACAAGGTCGACATGCAGCAGAAGTTCGCGTGCACGTCGCTGCCGGCGTGCGGAAACACGGAGAACCTGATCGCGAAACTGCCGGACGCGAAAGGCGCGGAGGTCGTGCTCGTCGCGCACTACGACTCCGTCGGCGCGGGTCCGGGCGCGTCCGACGACGGCGTCGGAGTGGCGTCGCTGATCGAGATCGCGCGCGCGGTGAAAAGCGAGCACCACCGCAATCCGATCACGTTCCTCATCACCGACGGCGAAGAAGGCGGACTCCTCGGCGCGGAAGCGTTCGTGGCCGAGGATTACTTCGCGCGCAACGCGAAGGTGATGATCAACATCGAGAACCGCGGCACATACGGCCCGAGCAACATGTTCGAGACCAGCCGTCACAATCGCTGGCTGATTCGCCGGCTCGCGCGCTCGCTCGAACGCCCGCACGCGACATCGTTTTTCTATGCGATTTACAACCTGCTGCCGAACGACACCGATGTGACGGTGTTCAAGCGAGCGGGAAAAGCGGCGGTGAACTTCGCGGCGATCCGCGGCGTGAACTGGTATCACACGCCGCTCGACAACTTTGCACACGTCAACGCGCGCACGCTGGAGCATCACGGCGATAACCTGCTGGCGACCGCGCGCGCGCTCGCCGATACGGATCTCGACGCGCAGAGCAAAGACGACGCGTCGTATTTCGACATCCTCCAGTTCACGATGATCTGGTGGCCGGCCGGCGCGACGATCTGGATCTGCGTCGCGAGCCTCGTGCTGCTCGTGTTCGCCGCACGCAAGACGAATCCGCGCGCGATGACGTTCGGCGTGCTGGCGATGTTCGCCACGATCCTGCTCTCGATGTTCGCGGGCGGCGTGGTGAGCTGGCTCGCGAGGCTGCGCAGCGACGGCGTGAACTGGGTCGCGCATCCGCTGCCGTCCATCCTGGCGATGGCGTTGATCGGAATCGCGGCGTCGGTTTGCGCGGCCGCGCTGTTTCGCCGTGGAGCGGTACGCGCCTCCGGCGCGTCTCCGGAAGGCGCGCCGGAGGCGCGCACCACTCCAGCGGCCGAGCGCGCGATGCTCTTCGGCGCCGCGTTCGTGTGGCACGCGATCGCGTTCGTGCTCGCGATCACGATCACCGGCGCGAGCTATCTCTTCCTCGTGCCGGCGCTGGTGCTGACAATCTGCGCGCTCGCGCGCGTGAACGATACCGTGATGAGCGCGGTGACCGCGACCGCGGCGGCGATCATCTTCTGTCCGCTCGTCATCCTCTTCTACGACGCGCTCGGCGGACGGATGATGACGGTGATCGCGATCTTCATGGCGATTCTCACGTCGCTCGTCGCGCCGCTCTTCGCGCAGCTTCGCCTCGCGGCTGTCGCTGCAACGCTCGCGATCGCGTGCGCCATCATCGCGCTGGTGTCGCCGCAGTGGTCGCGCGAGAAGCCGCGCTTCCTTTCGCTTGCGTACGTCAGCGATCGAACGCTGTCGCCGGTGTGGGTCACGCCGATCCTCACGCCGACGCTGCAGGCGGCGGCGCCGTTCAAGCCGGCGGACCCGCGGCTCACGCCGTGGTACCGCGGCCAGCAGTGGACGGCGCCCGCGCCGCCGCTGCCGTTCGGACTACGTCCCGTCGAGATGAGCGCGCAACGCGACGGGCAAACCGTCCTCATCGACGTGCGCACGCGCCGCCAGGCAAATCGCATCACGCTCGCATTTCGCGGCGGCACGGTGCTGACGGTCAACGGCGTGAAGCCGGCTCCGCTATCGGCACGGCATCGCGATCAGTCTTTCAACGGATGGCGATTCGTGATCGCGCAGAACGTCGAAGAAATCGCCGTGCGGATTCAGGCGCCGGGCGAAGTCGAAGCGATCGCCAGCGATCTGACGTTCGGCTTCTGGTCGCCGTCCTCGTTCGCGGTCGCGCGCGAAATCTCGAACACCGTGCCGCAGGGCGACGGCGACGTCGCGATCACGAGGGACCGGATGAAGATCGCTGCTGCTGGATCACCCTGATGCGCCCTTGCGGGCGACGATCCACCGATCGACATTTTCCTCCAGCACATTCAGCGGGACCGAGCCGCTGCCGAGGACGACGTCGTGGAACTCGCGGACATCGAAGCGCGTGCCGAGCGTCGTCTCCGCGCGTTTGCGCAGCTCCTTGATCTTCAGCTCGCCGAGTTTGTACGCGAGCGCCTGGCCGGGCCACGAAATGTAGCGATCGACTTCGGTCTCGACTTCGTGCAACGGCAGCGCGGTGCGCGTGGCCATGTAGTCGATCGCCTGCTGGCGCGTCCACTTCATCGAGTGAATGCCGGTGTCGACGACGAGCCGGCAGGCACGCCACATTTCCCACGTGAGGCGGCCGAAGTTCAGGTAGGGATCGTTGTCGTACAAGCCGGCTTCGATGCCGAGGTATTCGGAGTAGAGGCCCCACCCCTCGCCGAATGCAGAGATGTACGAGAAGCGGCGGAAGTTCGGGAGGTCGCCGAGCTCGCGGCTCAGCGCGATCTGCAGGTGATGTCCCGGCACGGCCTCGTGCAGCGTCAGCGACACGAGGTTGTACAGCGGACGGCTCTCGAGCTTGTACGTGTTGACCCAGTAGATGCCGGGCATCGTGCTGCCCTGCGCGGGACCGACATAGCGGCCGGACGTGTATTTCGGCGCGATGCTGTCCGGCACCGGCTCGACGGTATACGGCAAGCGCGGGAGCGTCTTGAAGAGCGACGGCAGCTTTCCATCCATCCGCTTCGCAATGCGTGACGCGCGCGCGAGCAGTTCTTCCGGCGTCTTCGCGTAGAAGCGCGGATCGGTGCGCAGGAACTGCAGGAACGCGGCGAAGTCGCCCTGGAAGTGGACGCTCTTCATCACCGCGTCCATCTCCGCCGAGATCCTCGCCACCTCGGCGAGCCCCGTCTTGTGAATCTCTTCGGGTGTGAGATCGAGCGTCGTGAACTCGCGGATCTTGTGCTGGTAATACGCGCGTCCGTTCGGCATCTCCGATGCGCCTAACGTCGTGCGCGCGCCGGGGAGGTATTCGTTGTTGAAGAACGCGAGGAGCTCGCGATAGCCGGGAACCGCGCTGTTCGCGATCGCCGCGCGTCCTGCCGCGCGCAAACGTTCCTGCTCGCTCGCGGGAACGGTCGGCGGGAAGTTCGCGAACGGCGGCCAGAACACGCTCTTCGACGGATCGTCGACGACGTGCGCGGAGATGGTGCCGTCGTAGCCGTCGAGCGTCGCGCGCGGAACGGTCATGCCGCGCTTGATTCCCATGCGCATCAGCGCGATCTGCTCGCGCACGTAGCGTGGCCAGGCGTTGATGCGCGCGATGTAGTTCTCGTAGTCCTTCACCGTCGCCAGCGTCATGTCGGCGGAGAGACGCGCGAACTCGGTGTGAAATCCGGAGTCGGCGGTGAACGGGATCTGATAGTCGCCGAGCTCGTAGTTCCCGATCGCGAGGTCGAGCTGCCGCTTGAACATGTCGTAGTTCACGACGTCGACCGGCGAGAGCTTCGTGCGATCGATTGATTTCAGCTCCGCGAGCGTGGACTTCGTCCGCTCGTACGACCGCTCCAGATCGGCGGGCGTCACCGACGGCAGGAGGTTGTCGTAGTCGTGACGGCCGACGCTCGTGGCGTAGAGCGGATCCTCGCGGAGCTGCGCCTCCCACGTGCGATCGAAGAGCGCGTGCAGCTTCGCGGCTTCATCGTTTGTGGCGACCGCTGCCTCAGCGGTCGCGGTGCCGCTGAAGGCAGCGGCACCCACATTTGCGAACGCGAAGAGCGTGAACAGCAGCGCCAAGCTTCGTTTCATGAGGGCGAAGCTTACCGCGGTCTTGTGGAGCGGCGCCCGCCCCTCGGGCGCCGGAGTCCCGGCGCACGCCAAGCGAGGCTTCCGGCGGCCGGGGCGGCCGCCGCTCCACAGGATCCAAAGAAAACGCCCGCCTTGCGGCGGGCGTTCAAATCGTTCGTTCTGATCTAACTACTTTTCTTTCTTCTTCGCTGGCGCTTTTTTCGCCGGCGCTTTCTTGGCGGGAGCTTCTTTCTTCGGCGCCGCGGCTTTCTTCGCGCCGCGCTTCGGCTTCTCTTCGCCTTCCGGCTCTTCTTCCGCCGGCTCTGCCTTCTTCGGAGCGGCTTTCTTCGGCTTCCCGCTCTTCCCGCCCTTCGCCGGCGCTTCCTTGTCCTCGGTCTTTTCGGGCGAGCGCTCGACGAGCTCGAGGATCGCCATCTCCGCGGCGTCGCCACGGCGCGCACCGAGCTTCATGATGCGCGTGTAGCCGCCGGGGCGCGTCGAGAAGCGTGGACCGAGGGTGTCGAACAACTTCGCGATCAGCGAGTCGTCCGGCACCTGGCGGGCGGCGTGACGGCGATTGTGCACGCTGTCATTCTTCGCCAGCGTGATCAGCTTCTCGGCGATCGGGCGGAGCTCTTTCGCCTTCGGCAGCGTGGTGATGATGCGCTCGCTCTCGATGAGCGACGCGAGCTGATTGCGGAACATCGCCTTGCGATGGCTCGACGTCCGTCCCAGCTTGCGGTTTGCCATTCCATGTCGCATCGGTTCTTCTCCTGACAGCTACAGCTACTCGCGATAGTCGCGCGCGCCGGCCGGCACGCGGGTCATGCCGAACGACAGGCCGAGGCTGGCGAGAACGTCTTTGATCTCGTCGAGCGACTTGCGGCCGAAGTTCTTCGTCGACAGCATTTCGCGCTCGGTGCGCTGCACGAGATCGCCGAGTGTGCGGATGTTGGCGTTCTTGAGGCAGTTCGCGGAGCGGACGGAAAGGTCGAGCTCTTCGATCGGCTTCGCCAGCATTTCGGCGAGACGCGGATCGACTTCCGGAGCGGCCGCTTCCTCACGCTCTTCGAGACGAGTCTCGAACGCGCTGAAGGTGCGCAGGTGGTCGCCGAGCAATTCGGAGGCGAGGCTGATCGCCTCCTGCGGCGAGACCGCGCCGTTGGTCCAGACTTCGATCACGAGCTTGTCGTAGTCGGTCATCTGTCCGACGCGCGCGCCTTCGACGTGATAGTTCACGCGGCGCACCGGCGAGTGAATCGAGTCGACCGGGATGTAGCCGAGCGGCAGATCGGTGTCGGCATTGCGGTCCGCGACGGTGTAGCCGCGGCCGCGCTTGAGACGCGCCTCGAGCTTGAGCGAGCCTTCCTTCGACAGCGTCGCGATGTGCGTGGTCGGGTCGAGGATCTCAATGTCCGGATCTTCTTCGAAGTCGGCGGCGGTGACGACGCCCGGTCCCTTCTTCTCGAGGTAGAGCGTCTTCGGACCGGCTCCGTGAAGCTTGAACGGAACCTGCTTGAGGTTGAGGACGACGTCGGTCATGTCCTCGACCACGCCTTGCAGCGAGGAAAACTCGTGCAGCACGCCTTCGACGCGCACGGCGGTGATGGCGGCACCCTCGATCGAGGAGAGCAGCACGCGACGCAGCGCGTTGCCGATCGTCGTACCGAAGCCGCGCTCGAACGGCTGGGCGACGAAGCGCCCGTACGTCGGTGTAAGAGTCTCAGGATCGTAATCGAGCTTTTTCGGTTTCTGGAAATCTGACCACATCATGGGAGCGGCCTCCTCACGGCGACAGTGGACCGCACGCGGGAGCTGTCCGCGCGCGCAGTCCACCGGGAATTGATTACTTCGAGTAGAGTTCGACGATGAGCTGTTCCTGGATCGGGAGACGGATGTCTTCGCGCTTCGGAAGATCCGTGACCGAGCCGCGGAACTGCTCGGGTTCGAGCTGGAGCCACGCCGGAACGCCGCGGCCCGCTGCCGTTTCGACGGCCTGGCGGATCTGATCGTTCTTGCGGCTCTTTTCGCGAACCTGGATGACGTCGCCTTTGCGCACCTGGTACGAAGGGACGTTGATCTTCTTTCCGTTCACTTCGATGTGTCCGTGACGGACGAGCTGGCGTCCCTGCGCGCGCGACGATGCGAAGCCGAGGGAGTACACCACGTTGTCGAGTCGCACCTCGAGCTGGCGGAGCAGGTTCTCACCGGTGATGCCGGTGCGCTGCTCGGCGCGCTGGAAGTAGAGACGGAACTGCCGCTCGAGCAGTCCGTAAATGCGCTTCACTTTCTGTTTCTCGCGAAGCTGAATGCCGTAGCCGAGAACCTTCGACCGGCGGCGTCCGTGCTGTCCGGGCGCGTAGTTGCGGCGCTCGATGGCGCACTTGTCCTTGAAACAACGATCGCCCTTCAGGAAGAGCTTCATGCCCTCGCGCCGGCACAACCGGCAGACGGGGTCGGTGTAACGAGCCACTATGCCTCCTCAGTGTTTCGCACCCGCACCACCATGGTGCGTTGCGTCTACGCCGGCTGCTGCTCGGCGTAACTTGCTCGACCGCAGATGGCAGATGGCGGATGGCAGGAGAACGACGGAAGTTCCGTACGCCGCTGCCATCTGCCGTCTGCCATCCGCCATCTAGTTCCTCAGACGCGGCGCCGCTTCGGAGGGCGGCAGCCGTTGTGCGGAATCGGGGTGACGTCTTTGATCGACTTGATGTCGAGTCCCGATGCCGCGAGAGCGCGGATGGCCGACTCGCGGCCCGCGCCCGGTCCCTTCACCTTCACGTCGACCGAACGGACGCCGTGCTCCTGCGCGAGCTGCGCGGCATTCTGCGCCGCCACCTGCGCGGCGAACGGAGTGCCTTTGCGCGATCCCTTGAAGCCGATGCGACCGGCGCTCGACCACGACAGGATGTTGCCCACCGGATCGGTGATGGCGACGATGGTGTTGTTGAACGTCGCCGCAATGGAGGCGACGCCGTGCGGAACGTTCTTCCGCTCTTTCCGTTTCGTTCCGGCGCGACGCGCGCCCGCTTTCGGTGCTCTTGCAGTTGCCATGTGTTTCTCCGGTGCTGAGTGCTGAGTGCTGGGTGCTGGGTGTTGCCTTCCCAGTACTCAGCACCCAGCACCCAGCACTTGTCTTATTTCTTCGTGGCCTTCTTCTTGCCCGCGATGGCTCCCTTGCGAGGACCCTTACGCGTGCGCGCGTTGGTGTGCGTGCGCTGGCCGCGGACGGGCAGGCCGCGGCGGTGGCGCATGCCGCGGTAGCAGTTGATCTCCATCAGCCGCTTGATGTCGAGGCCGATGTCCTTGCGCAGATCACCTTCGACTTTTCCTTCGTCGGTGATGATCTGGCGGATCTTGCGCACGTCGTCTTCGGAGAGATCCTTGACGCGCACGTCCTTGTTGACGCCCGCCGACTCGAGAATCTTGCTCGAGCGCGTGCGGCCGATGCCGTAGATGTACGTCAGGCCGACTTCGACCCGCTTGTTCAGTGGAAGATCCACACCCGCGATACGTGCCATTGTTTCCCCTGCTCCTGATTAACCCTGCCGCTGCTTGTGCTTCGGAACGACACAGATGATCCGAATCACGCCCTGACGACGGACGACTTTGCACTTGCTGCAAATGCGTTTGACCGATGAACGTACTTTCATGACTGTCTCACTTGTAGCGATACGTGATGCGCCCGCGCGTCAGATCGTACGGCGAGAGCTCGACCAACACTTTGTCTCCCGGAAGAATGCGGATGAAGTGCTTTCTCATCTTGCCGGAGATGTGCGCGAGCACTTTGTGTTTGTTCTCCAGCTCCACCTGAAACATCGCGTTCGGCAATGTCTCGAGGACCGTTCCTGTCACTTCAATCGCGTCTTCCTTCGACATAGATCCTTTTCTGTTCTTACTTCCCCAACACCAGCGGCCCGTTCGCCGTCACGGCGACCGAGTTTTCGAAATGCGCGGCGAGTGTCCCGTCGACCGTTCGCGCGGTCCATCCGTCCGCATCCGTTTTCACGTCCTGAAGTATCCCGTTCGATCCCACGCGCTCCAGGCGCGACTTCAGCTTCGACCCGATCTCGCACAACATCGGCTCGATCGCCAGGACCATCCCCTCGCGCAGCGGGACTCCGCGTCCGCGCTTGCCGAAGTTGTAGACCTGCGGCTCCTCGTGCATCTTCCGTCCGATGCCGTGACCGACGAAGGTGCGGATGACGTGGAACCCGCGCGACTCGGCGTGCTCCTGAACCGCGGCGCCGATATCGCCGAGGTGCCGTCCCGGCCGCATCTCTTCGACCGCCAGCTCGAGACACTCGCGCGTGGTCTGCATCAGCAGATCCGCCTTGGGACCGACCTTGCCGACCGGCACCGTGAGCGCCGCGTCGCCGACGAACCCCTGAAAGATCGACCCGAAGTCGAGTCCGAGGATGTCGCCTTCCTGAAGCTTCGCGCGATTCGGGATGCCGTGCACGATCACGTCGTTGACCGAGGTGCAGACGACCGCCGGATACGGCGGCAGTCCCATCGGAGCGTAGCCTTTGAACGGCGACTTCGCGCCCCTCTTCGCCAGCTCCTCCTCGGCCATCGCATTGATCTGCGCCGTGGTCGCGCCGGGCTTGACCATGTCGCGCATCATCTCGAGGATCTCGACCACGATCCGATTCGCGCGGTCCATGATCGCGATCTCGTCGCGGCTCTTCAGCGTCGGTCCCTTCATGCGGTCCAGCATCGATCAGCTCGATCCGTGGGCCAGGGACTTCTCAATTCGTTCAAAGACCTCATCGACGGGACCGATCCCATCGACCTCACGCAAAATGCTCTTCGCCTTGTAATACGAAGCGACTGGAACCGTGTCCCGGTGGAACACGTCCAGGCGCTTGCGCACGGCCTCTTCGTTGTCGTCAGGACGTGCAATGACTTCGACGCCGTCGCGGTCACACACGCTGTCGGACGCCGGGCGACTATTCTCAAGATGGTAGATCGCCCCGCACTGCGGACACGTGCGGCGCAGGGTGATGCGTCGCACGATTGCGTCGTCGGGCACGAGCAGTTGGAGAACCCGAAGCTCGCTTTTCCCATTCCCGACCAATCCGTCGAGCTTTTCCGCCTGCACGAGCGTGCGCGGGAAGCCGTCGAGAATGAAGCCCTTCTGCGCGTCCGGCTGCGCCAGACGGTCGTTGATGATCTCGATCATCACGTCATCGGGAACGAGCGCACCGGACGCCATGATCGACGCGGCTTTCTGTCCGACCGGAGTGCCGGCCGCGACCGCTTCGCGAAGCATGTCGCCGGTCGAAATGTGCGGCACGGCGAGCCGGCTCGCGAGCCGCTTCGCCTGCGTTCCCTTGCCGCTTCCCGGCGGTCCGATGAAGATGATCTTCAAGCTGGCTTCTATTCCTTAATGAGCGCTACGCGCTCTAGCCTCGGCGTCCGCGGACGCGGCCCTTCTTCATGAATCCGTCGTAGTGCCGCATCACGAGCTGCGATTCGATCTGCTGCATCGTGTCCATCGCAACGCCGACGACGATCAGGAGCGACGTGCCGCCGAAGTAGAAGTTCAGTCCCATGCCTTCCGTGAACCACAGCGGAAGCATGCGGTCCAGCGCCGCGCCGACGCCGAACGGCAGCTGGGCGACGTGGACGCCCGAGATCAGGAACTCCGGCAGGAGACAGACCGCGGCGAGGTAGACCGAGCCGACGAACGTGATGCGCGTCAGCACGCGGTCGATGTAGTCCGACGTTCTCTTGCCCGGGCGGATGCCGGGGATGAAGCCGCCGTACTTGCGCATGTTGTCCGCGGTGTCGACCGGATTGAAGACGATCGACGTGTAGAAGTATCCGAAGAAGATGATGCCGGCGACCTGCAGCATGTAATACAGCGGCTCGCCGACGCGCAGCTGCTGTCCAATCGCGGTCGCCCACGGTGCCTTCACCATCTGCGCGATCGTCTGCGGGATCACGAGAATCGACGACGCGAAGATGACGGGGATGACGCCCGCGGTGTTGACGCGCAGCGGGAGGTACGTGTTCGCGCCGCCGTAGACCTTGCGGCCGACGACGCGCTTCGCGTACTGCACCGGGATGCGGCGCTGCGCGCGTTCCATGAACACGACGAACGCGACGACGAGGACCATGAACGCGACGAGGAAGATCATCGCGAACAGCGAGCGCTGGCCGGTGCGGATGTCGCCGATCGTCGTCAGCGACGCCGACGGAAGTCCGACGACGATGCCGGCGAAGATGATGAGCGAGATTCCATTGCCGATGCCGCGCTCGGAGATCTGCTCGCCGAGCCACATGATGAACGACGTTCCGGTCGTGAGCGTGAGCACGGTCATGATCGGGAAGCCGAGTCCCCACAGCGAGTCCTGCACGTGCGGCGGAACGAGCGGCGCGCCGCCCGGTGAGGTCTGCGCCTTGAGCCAGAATGCGACACCCAACGACTGCACGATCGAGAGCGCGATCGTTCCGTAGCGCGTGTACTGGTTGATCTTGCGGCGTCCCATCTCGCCTTCCTTCGAGAGTTTCTCGAGGAACGGCCAGACGACGGTGAGGAGCTGCAGGATGATCGACGCCGAGATGTACGGCATGATGCCGAGGGCGAAGACCGAGAGGCGGCGCAGCGCGCCGCCGGAGAAGAGGTCGAGGAAGCCGAACACGCCGCCGCTCATCGCCTTGAAGAACTCCGCGAGAGCGACGGGATCGACGCCCGGCGTCGGAATGTGCGATCCGAGGCGGTACACCGCAAGCAGCGCGAACGTGAAGAGCACGCGTTTGCGGAGATCCTCGATCGCCCAGATGTTGCGGACTGTGTCGACGACGTTAGGCACTTACGAAATCTCCTGGCAAGAGCCGCCGGCGGCTTCGATCTGCTTCTTCGCCGTGGCCGAGAACTTCGTCGCGGAGACGGAGAGCTTCTTGGAAAGCTCGCCGTCGCCAAGGACTTTGATTCCGTCGTGCTGTCCCTTCACGAGACCGGCTTTGCGGAGCTCGGCCTCGCCGACCGTCGCGCCGTTGTCGAAGCGCTCCAGATCGGAGACGTTCACGACCGCGTAGTCTTTCTTGAAGATGTTGGTGAAGCCGCGCTTCGGCAGGCGGCGGTGCAGAGGCATCTGTCCGCCTTCGAAGCCCGGCTGGCGGCTGAAGCCGGAGCGCGACTTCTGCCCCTTCTCACCGCGCGCGGCGGTCTTGCCGTGCCCCGAGCCGGGACCGCGGCCGACGCGCTTCTTCGCGTGGCGCGAGCCTTTCTTGGGTTTGAGACTGTTGAGTTCCATGATGTGACTCCTAGTCGACCACTTCGACGAGGTGCGAGATCTTCTTGATCATCCCCCGCACTTCTTTCGTGTCGGCGCGCTCCGAGATCTTGTGCATCTTGCCGAGGCCCAGCGCGCGAAGGGTCTCGCGCATCTCGACCGGGCAGGCGATGCCGCTGCGGATCTGGCGCACGCGAATCGTCTTCGCCGCGTCTGCGTTATTCGCCTTCGCCGCGCTCATGCCGCGTCTCCTTCGGCGGCCTCGCCGGTGCCGCGAAGACGCTTGTACTGATCTTCGGTACGGAGCAGCTTGAGCGCCTCGAACGTCGCCTTCACGACGTTGTGCGGGTTGGCCGTGCCGAGCGACTTGGTGAGGATGTTCTGGATGCCGGCCGACTCGAGGATCGCGCGCACCGGACCGCCGGCGATGACGCCGGTACCTTCCGATGCCGGCTTGAGCAGAACTTTGCCCGCGCCGTAGTGACCGACGATCGCGTGGGGAATGGTCGTTCCGCTCATGGCGATGGAGATCATGTTCTTCTTCGCGATCTCGATCCCCTTCTTGATGGCAGCCGGAACTTCCTTGGCCTTGCCGGAACCGAATCCGACCTTGCCCTTGCCGTCGCCGACGACGACCAGCGCGCTGAAGCTGAAGTTCTTGCCGCCCTTGACGACCTTCGTCACGCGGTTGATGTGGACGACCTTATCGATCATCCCGCTTTCGTTTTTCTCTTCCTGGCGACGGTCGCCGCGAGGACCACCCTGCCCGGGCCGATGCTGTGGACGCTGCATGCGCTCTCCTAGAATTCCAATCCGTTCTCACGCGCCGCATCCGCGAGCGCCTTGATGTTGCCGTGATAGAGGTAGCCGCCGCGGTCGAACACCACGCGCGTCACACCCTTGTCCTTCGCCTTCTTCGCGATCAGCACGCCGACGGCTTTCGCCGCCGCCGCATTCGATCCCTTTGCGCCGGCGTCCTTCTCGAGGCTCGACGCCGACACGATCGTCTTACCGGTCGAGTCGTCGATGAGCTGCGCGTAAATGCTCTTCAGGCTGCGAAACACCGCGAGACGCGGACGCTCGCTCGTGCCCGTAACCTTGCGACGGATCCGTTCCCGAATCCGGCCGCGTGCTTCTACTCTTTGTTTTGCGCGATCCATTGTTCAAGTTCCTCTGTGCCGAGGTTGAATGCCCGGCGCACTAGTGTCCATAGGACTCGATAGGACTTTGTAGGACCTCCAGGACGTAATAGGACGCAGGTCCTATCTGTCCTATTCGTCTTATCTGTCCTATTCGTCCTATTACTTTCCTGCTGCCTTCCCGGCCTTCCGCCGAATCACTTCATCGCTGTACTTGATGCCCTTGCCCTTGTAGGGATCCGGCTCGCGCAGCCCGCGAATTTCGGCCGCGGTCTGTCCAACCTGCTGTTTGTCGATGCCGGTGATCGTGATGTGGCCGGTCTTCGCGTCAACCGCGATGTCGATCCCCTGTGGGATCGGGAAGCGGACGGGATGCGAGTAGCCTAGCTGGAACACGACTTCGCGTCCTTTTACTTCGGCGCGATAGCCGACGCCGACGATGTCGAGCTCGCGCTTGAAGCCTTCGCTCACGCCGCGGACATTGTTCGCGACGAGCGCGCGCATCAAGCCGTGGAACGCGCGGGTCTTCCCCTCGTCGTCTTTCCGCTCGAACTTCACGACGTTGTTCTCGACGTTGACCGAGATGCCGGTGACGATCGGAGTCGTGAGGCTTCCCTTCGGTCCTTTCACGACGACGGCATTGCCGTCCTTCTTCACTTCGACGCCTTTCGGCAGCGTGATTTCTTTCTTACCGATGCGAGACATGGATCTCTCCTTACCAAACCTGGCAGAGGACTTCGCCGCCCACGCCGGTGCGCGCCGCCTCGCTTCCCGAGAGCACGCCTTTCGACGTGGAGACGATCGCCAGTCCGAGTCCGCCGAGGACGCGGGGAATGTCTTCCTTGCCACGGTAGACGCGCTTGCCGGGACGCGACACGCGCTCGATGCCGTGGATGACCGGCTCGCCGTTGCCCGAGTACTTGAGGTACACGCGCAGCGATCCCTGCGGCTTGCCGTCTTCTTCGACGACTTTGTAGTTGCTGATGAATCCCTCGGACTTGAGGATGCGCGCGATCTCGACTTTCAGCTTCGACACCGGCATCTCGACGCGATCGTGCCGCGACGTAATTCCGTTGCGGATCCGGGTGAGCATATCCGCGATTGGATCTGTCATTGACATTCGTGTGACTCCTGTTAATCGGTCGTGAGAGCTACCAGCTCGACTTCGTCACGCCCGGGATGTAACCGCCGAGCGAGAGCTGACGGAAGCAGATGCGGCAGAGCTGGAACTTCCGCAGAAATCCGCGCGGACGTCCGCACTGCTTGCAGCGGTTGCGCTTGCGAACCGAAAACTTCGGCTTCCGCTCAGCCTTGACGATGCTTGAGATCTTTGCCATGTGATGTCCTCTTACTTGCCGAACGGCATGCCGAGCTCGCGCAGAAGGAAGCGCGCCTGCTCGTCGTTCTTCGCCGAAGTGACGATGGTGATGTTCATGCCCTTCGACTTGTCGACCTTGCCCGCATCGATCTCGGGAAAGATCAGGTGGTCGCGAATGCCAAGGGTGTAGTTGCCGCGGCCGTCGAACGACTTCGACGGCACTCCGCGAAAGTCGCGGACGCGCGGCAGAGCGATGTTGATCAGGCGGTCGAGGAACTCGTACATCTTCTCGCCGCGAAGCGTGACCATCGCGCCGATCGACTGTCCCTCGCGCAGCTTGAAGCTGGCGATCGACTTCTTGGCCTTCGTGACGACCGGCTTCTGGCCGGTGATCGTCGAAAGCTCGTCGACAGCCGTGTCGAGGATCTTCGCGTTCGAAATCGCTTCGCCCATGCCCATGTTCAGGACGACCTTCTCGATCTTCGGAACCGCCATCGGGCTCTTGATCTTGAACTCGTCCTGCAGTTTCTTCCGGACTTCCTTGCTGTAGCGCTCTTTGAGTCTCGCTGCCATTTGGTTTCCTTGCTCGGCTTAGTACGAGCTTTACTCTGTCATCCCGAGCGGTAGCGAGGGACCTGGCTGGGAGGGGCTGCAAGGCACATCCATCGCGCCTCGTCCACCCAGGTCCCTCGCTACCGCTCGGGATGACATTCGGTTCATTTCATTTGGTTAAATCCGCTTTGCACTTGCGGCAGTAGCGGACCGCTTCGCCTTCTTCACTGCGGTGCGAGCCGAGACGAGCGGGCTCGTTGCAACTCGGGCAGACGACCTGGAGCTTCGCCACATGAATCGGCGATTCGCGCTCCAGGATGCCGCCCTTGATGTTCTTCTGTGGATTGGCGCGCGTGTGTTTCTTCGTGAAATTCACGCGCTCCACGATGGCCGTGCCTTTGGTCGCGAGGACGCGCAGCACGCGGCCCTTCTTGCCCGCATCTTTGCCGGAACGAACGACGACCGTGTCGCCTTTCCGCACGTGCGGCTTGTGAATCGGATCCTGTTTTTCTTTCGACGTACGTCCGTACATGACTGGATTCCTTTAGATGACTTCTGGCGCGAGCGAGATGATCTTCATGAACTTGCGCTCACGAAGCTCGCGGGCGACCGGGCCGAACACGCGCGTGCCGACGGGCTCGCGCTGGTCGTTGATGAGAACGGCCGCGTTGTCGTCGAACTTGACGTACGACCCGTCGCGACGGCGCGTCTCCTTGACCGTGCGGACGATGACCGCCCTCACGACCGCACCCTTCTTGACCGTGCCGTCCGGCGACGCTTCCTTCACCGACGCGGTGATGACGTCGCCCACGCGCGCGTACTGCCCGGCGGTGGAGCCGCCGCGCAGACGGATGCAGGCGATTTTCTTGGCGCCCGTGTTGTCTGCAACCTGCAGAATCGTTCCCATCTGAATCATGACTGTTCTCCGTGCCGGTTACGCTGTCACGCGGTCACGCGGTTGCTCGGCACCGCGAAACTGCGCAACCGCGCAACCGAATAGCCCTAGCTCGCCTTGGCGACGACTTCCTTCACGTTCCAGCGCTTCCGCTTCGAGAGCGGGCGCGTCTCTTCGATGATCACGCGGTCGCCGATGTTCACGTCCGGGTTCTCGTTGTGGGCGAGGAACTTGTTCGTCCGCTTGATGTACTTCTGATACATCTCGTGGCGGACGAGATTCTCGACGGCGACGACGACGGTCTTCTGCATCTTGTTCGAGACGACGACGCCGACCTTCTCGCGCTTGTTTTCTTTCTGTGCCTTCTGTTCCATCGTTGCCTTCTTACGCGGACTTCGCGCGCTCCTGCAGCAGCGTCTCGATCTGCGCGATCTCGCGGCGGACCTGACGCATCTTCATCGGGTTTTCCATCTGACCGGTGGCGCGCTGAAAGCGCAGCTTGAACAGCTGCTCGCGCAGATCGCGCGCACGGTTGCTCAGCTCGAGCTCGCTCTTGTCGCGCAGGCCTTTGAGGGTCTTCTTGCTGGCCATTACTCACCAACCTCCGTCTGCGACCGCGTCACGAAACGGGTCTTGATCGGCAGCTTGTGCGCGGCCAGGCGGAATGCCTCTTCGGCGATCTCGCGCGTCACACCTTCCATCTCGTAGAGGATGCGGGCCGGCTTGACGACACACACCCACTCTTCCGGAGCTCCCTTGCCTTTGCCCATACGCGTTTCGAGCGGCTTCTTGGTGATCGGCTTGTCGGGGAAGATCCGGATCCAGATCTTGCCGCCGCGCTTGACGTGACGCGTCATCGCGATACGGGCGGCCTCGATCTGGCGCGCCGTCACCCAGCCCGCTTCCAACGCCTGCAGCCCGTAATCGCCGAACGAGACTTTTGCCCCTCGCGTTGCGAGCCCGCGGCGCCGTCCGCGCTGCTGCTTTCTGAATTTGACTTTCTTCGGCATCATCATGATGCGGTTTCTCCTGAAACGCTTTTACTTGCTGTGCTCTCGCCGGCGCGACTTGGCCTTGGCCATCTCGCCCTTGTACAGCCACACCTTCACGCCGATCGTGCCGTAGGTCGTGTTGGCAGTGGCCACGCCGTAGTCGATGTCGGCCTTGAGCGTGTGCAGCGGCAGCCGGCCGTCCTGATACCACTCGGAGCGCGCGATCTCGGCGCCGTTGAGACGCCCGCCGACGCGCACCTTGATTCCCTTCGCGCCGAAGCGGAAGGCCGACTCCATCGCTTTCTTCATCGCGCGGCGGAAGGCGATGCGGCGCTCGAGCTGCGTGGCGATGTTCTCGGCCACGAGCTGCGCGTCGAGCTCCGGACGCTGAATTTCCTGGATGTTGATGTAGACCTCGCCGTTGACCATCTTCTGCAGCTCGTCGCGCAGCTTGTCCACTTCCGCACCTTTGCGTCCGATGATGATGCCGGGACGCGAGGTGTAGATGTTGATGCGCATCTTGTTCGCCGTGCGCTCGATGTCGATCTCCGAGACGCCGGCGTGGCTGAGGCGCTTCTTGAGGTCATCGCGCAGTTTCAGATCGCGATGCAGCGTCTCGGCATAGTTCTTCCCCGCGAACCAGCGCGAATGCCAGGTCTTGTTGAAGCCCAGCCGAAAACCGTAAGGATTGACCTTCTGACCCAAGATTAGCCTCCGTTATTTACGGGCGCGCGCGCGGCCCTTGCCGCCGCTCCGCTCGTTGACCGCCTTGACTTCGTCCGACACATGCACGGTGACGTGCGCCTTGCGCTTCTGAATCTGGTAAGCGCGTCCCATCGGCGCCGGCTGGATGCGCTTCTCACGCGGACCTTCGTTGACGTAGATCTTCGAGACGACCAGCTCGTCGACGTCGGGCGCGTCCTCTTTGTTCTCCGCGTTGGCAATCGCCGAGCGGAGGAGCTTTTCGAGATCCTTCGCCGACGCCTTGCGCGTGAAGCGGAGAATGGCGAGCGCTTCTTCGACCTTCTTGCCGCGCACGAGATCGGCGACGAGTCGCACTTTCTGCGGCGAGGCTTTCAAGTACTTCAGAGTGGCTGTTGCTTCCATATAGCCGCCTTTCGGCGGGATTGAGGATTGTGGATTGCGGATTGAGGAATTTCGTCCTCATCCCGATCCGCGAATCATCTCAATCCCATTTCCTCAATCCTCAATTCTCAATTCGGGTTACTTCGAGGCCGGAGCCGGAGCGGGTGCGCCCGCCGGCTTCGCCGTCTTCTCGACCTTCTTGCCGCTGTGTCCCTTGAACATGCGGGTCAGCGCGAACTCGCCGAGCTTGTGGCCGACCATGTTCTCGGAGATGTACACCGGCGTGAACTTGCGGCCGTTGTGGACCGCGATCGTGTGGCCGACCATCTCCGGAACGACCGTGGAGCGGCGCGACCAGGTCTTGATGACCTTCTTGTCGCGCTCGCGGTTCATCGCGTCCACCTTCTTCATGAGGTGGTCGTCCACAAACGGACCTTTTTTCTGTGAGCGCATTTACTTGGTTCTCCGCTTGACGATGAACTTGTTCGTCTGTTTGTTGCGACGCGTCTTGTAGCCCTTGGTCGGCTGGCCCCACGGGCTCACCGGATGACGGCCGCCCGAGGTCTTGCCTTCGCCGCCGCCGAGCGGGTGATCGACCGGATTCATCGAGACGCCGCGGTTATGCGGACGCTTGCCGAGGTGGCGCGTGCGTCCGGCTTTGCCGTACGACACGTTCTCGTGCTCGAGATTGCCGACCTGTCCGATCGTCGCGTAGCAGCGCACGTGCACCTTGCGCATCTCGCCCGAGGGAAGACGGAGCGTCGCCCAGTCACCTTCGCGCGCCATGAGCTGCGCGCCGGCGCCGGCCGAACGAACCATCTGTCCGCCCTTCCCTTCCTTCAGCTCGATGTTGTGAATCACCGTGCCGAGGGGGATCTTCGAGAGCGGAAGAGCGTTGCCGACCAGGATGTCCGCCTCCTCGCCCGCCACGATCGTCGTGCCGACCGTGAGACCGTTCGGCGCGAGGATGTAGCGCTTCTCGCCGTCCACATAGTGGAGCAGCGCGATGTGCGCGGTGCGGTTCGGATCGTACTCAATCGCGGCAACCTTCGCGGGAATCCCGCGCTTGTCGCGCTTGAAGTCGATGTCGCGATACTTCTGCTTGTGGCCTCCGCCGATGAAGCGGGAGGTCACGCGACCTTTGTTGTTGCGGCCGCCCGTCTTCGGCTTGCCCTTGGTGAGCGACTTCTCGGGACGCGTCTTCGTGATGTCTTTATACGAAGCGTGCGTCGAGAACCGGATTCCGGGAGACGTTGGTTTGTATTTGCTGGTAGCCATGATTTACACGCCTTCGACGAAGTCGGGCGCCTTCTCGCCTTTTTTGAGGCGCACGTAGGCCTTGCGCCAGTCGCGGCGCTTGCCTTCCCATTTGCCCATGCGCTTCATTTTTCCGCGCACGTTGAACACGCGGACTTCTTCCACCTTGACTTTGAACAGCTCTTCGACCGCGTGCTTGACCTGGATCTTGTTGGCGTTCGGCGCGACTTCGAACGCGATCACGTTCGCGCCCGACTCGCGGAGCAGCGTCGACTTCTCGGTGACCAGCGGCCGGCGAATGATCTGATTAGCGTTCATTGCTGAGGGTCTCCGTCAGACGATCGAGCGCCTGCTGGCTGAGGATGACGTAGCGGCTGTTCACCACGTCATAGACGTTGACGTGCAGCGCGTCGACGAACTGCAGCTTCGGGTTGTTGCGCGAGGCGAGAAGAGCGTTCGTGTTCTCGATCGTGTCGATGAGAAGCGCCTTCCCGTCGACGCCGATGTTCGCCACTCTCTGTGCGAAGGACTTCGTCTTCGCCTCGTCGACCGACATGTCGTTGACGACGAAAAACTTTCCTTCTTTTACACGCTGGGAGAGCGCCGACTTGAGCGCGGCCTTCTTCTCCTTCGTGTTCATCTTGTAGGAATAGTCGCGCGGGACCGGACCGAAGACCGTACCGCCGTGACGATGGATCGGCGGGCGGTTGCCGCCCTGGCGCGCGCGGCCGGTGCCCTTCTGCCGGAACGGCTTCTTGCCCGAGCCGCTCACTTCGGAGCGGGTCTTGGTCTTGTGCGTTCCCTGGCGAAGTCCGGCGAGGTAGTTGCGCACCGCCTCGTGCACGAGGTGCTCTTTGTACGGATACCCGTAGATCTCCTCGGGGAGGTCGATCGAGCCGACGGTCTTGTTGTCCCAGTTCTTGATGTCAATGGTCGGCATGGTTATCCCCGCTTCCCGTTCTTCGAAAACTGCACGAACACGAGACCGTTCCGACCACCGGGGACCGCTCCGCGGATGTAGAGCAGGTTGTTCTCGGCATCGACCTTCGCCACGCGAAGGTTCTTGACCGTCACCTGATCGCCACCCATCCGGCCGCCCATGCGCATGCCCTTCATGACGCGCGACGGAAACGCCGACGCGCCGATGGAGCCGGGGGCGCGGTGGAACATCGAGCCGTGCGACTCGCGGCCGCCGCCGAAGCCGTGACGGCGAACGACGCCCTGAAAGCCCTTGCCCTTCGACTGACCCACGACGTCGATGGCGTCGCCGGCCTTGAAGAGGTCGACCTGCACGCGATCGCCGATGTTCACATCGCCGCTGTACGGGACTTCGGCCAGCGTGCGCAACGGCTGCACGCCCGCTTTCTCGAAGTGTCCGCGACGCGCGCTGGTCACGCGGCGGTTCGAGATTTTCTCGACCAGCCCGATCTGCACGGCGTCATAGCCGTCCTTCTCGGAGGTCTTCTTCTGTACGACCAGGCACGGCCCGGCCTGGATGACCGTGACAGGGATCAGCGCGCCGTCTTCGGCGAACACCTGGGTCATCCCGACCTTCTTGCCAATGATTCCTTCGATTGCCATTGTCTTAGTCTTTCCACCTTGGAACCCCTTGCGGGGTTCATGTGAGAGCGTTATTTCCCGAACGCCTTGATCTCGACGTCCACACCCGCCGGGAGCTCGAGCTTCATGAGCGCGTCGACGGTCTGCGTCGTCGGCTCGAGAATGTCGAGCAGTCGCTTGTGCGTCCGCATCTCGAATTGCTCGCGCGACTTCTTGTCGACGTGCGGGCTGCGCAGGACCGTGTACTTCGAAATCTGCGTCGGCAGAGGGATTGGTCCCGCCACCTTCGCTCCCGTGCGCTTGGCGGTGTCGACGATCTCACTCGTCGACTGGTCGAGCACGCGGTAGTCGTAAGCCTTGAGTCGGATGCGGATCTTTTCGTTCATCATGATTCGTTGTCCTCAAAGAACGTGGAGGACAGACACTCTTGTCTGTCCGGAGGACAGGCAGGATTGCCTGTCCTCCACTTGACCTGTTACTCGAGAATGTCCGTGACCGTGCCGGCGCCCACCGTGCGGCCACCCTCGCGGATCGCGAAGCGGAGACCCTTCTCCATCGCGATCGGCGCAATCAGGGTGATCGTCAGCGAGGTGTTGTCGCCCGGCATGACCATCTCCGCGCCCTCGGCCAGCGTCGCGTTGCCGGTGACGTCGGTCGTGCGGAAGTAGAACTGCGGACGATAGCCATTGAAGAACGGAGTGTGACGTCCGCCTTCTTCCTTCGTTAGGATGTAGACCTCGGCCTTGAACTTCGTATGCGGAGTGATCGAGCCCGGCTTCGCGCAAACCTGGCCGCGCTCGACGTCCTTGCGCTCGATGCCGCGGAGCAGAAGGCCGACGTTGTCGCCCGCCTGTCCCTGATCGAGGAGCTTGCGGAACATCTCGACGCCGGTGACGACCTTCTTCTGCGTGTCGCGCAGGCCGATGATCTCGACTTCCTCACCGACCTTGATGATGCCGCGCTCGATACGGCCGGTGACGACGGTTCCACGACCCGAGATCGAGAAGATGTCCTCGACCGGCATCAGGAACGGCTTGTCGATGGCGCGCTCCGGAATCGGGATGTAGGAGTCGACCGCGTCCATGAGCTCCATGATCTTGCCGGCCCACTCGTCGTTGTTGTCGGTGGTCTGCAGTGCCTTGAGCGCGGAGATGCGGATGATGGGAATGTCATCGCCGGGGAACTGATAGCTGGAGAGCAGCTCGCGGATCTCCATCTCGACGAGCTCCAGGAGGTCCGGATCGGCGGCGTCGACCTTGTTGAGGGCGACGACGATGTACGGCACACCGACCTGGCGGGCGAGCAGGATGTGCTCGCGCGTCTGCGGCATCGGGCCGTCCGTGGCGGCGACGACGAGAATCGCACCGTCCATCTGGGCGGCGCCGGTGATCATGTTCTTGACGTAGTCGGCGTGGCCCGGGCAGTCGACGTGCGCGTAGTGGCGCTTCGCGGTCGAATACTCGACGTGTGCGGTGGCGATGGTGATGCCGCGCTCGCGCTCTTCCGGGGCCTTGTCGATCTGATCGAAGGCCACGAACGAAGCCGTGCCCTTCGACGCGAGGACCTTGGTGATCGCCGCGGTCAGCGTGGTCTTGCCGTGATCGACGTGACCGATCGTGCCGATGTTGACGTGCGGCTTACTGCGATCGAATTTCTCTTTGGCCATGTGAGATCAAACCTCCCTGATTTCTGTCTTCTCGCTAATCTTTCTTCGCGCCTGACCCGTGGCTGAGCCTTGGGCAATCAGCGCTGCCGGCCGTGCCGGCTCAGACTCGTTGTGTCGTTCCACCGCTCTTGGCGATGATTTCCTCGGATACATTCTTGGGGGCCGGCTCGTACGCGAAAAACTGCATCGTGTAGCTCGCGCGTCCCTGCGACATCGACCGCACCTGCGTGGCGTAGCCGAACATTTCCGACAGAGGCACGTGCGCGCGAATGACCTTCGCGCCCGCACGCTCTTCCATCTGCTGGATCTTTCCGCGGCGGCGCGACAGGTCACCCATGACGTCGCCGGCGTAGTCCTCGGGCGTCACGACTTCGACGTCCATGATCGGTTCCTTGATGATCGGACCGGCTTTCTTCGCGCCTTCCTGATACGCCATCGAGCCGGCGATCTTGAACGCCATTTCGCTGGAGTCGACGTCGTGGAACGAGCCGTCATACAGAATCGCGCGAATGCCCGTCATCGGATAGCCGGCCACGATGCCGCGCTCCATCGCTTCCTTGATGCCCTGCTCGGTCGGCTTGATGAACTCGCGCGGGACGGAACCGCCGGTGATCTCATTGATGAACTCGAACCCGCCTTCCGGAATCGGCTCGAAGCGCATCTTGACGTGGCCGTACTGGCCCTTGCCGCCCGACTGGCGCACGAACTTTCCTTCGGCTTCCGACTTGCGCGTGATCGCCTCGCGATACGCGACCTGCGGCTTGCCGACGTTCGCACCGACGTTGAACTCGCGGACCATACGGTCGACGATGATCTCGAGGTGCAGCTCGCCCATGCCGCGGATGATGGTCTGGTTCGTCTCCGGGTCCGTGTGGACCTTGAACGTCGGATCTTCCTGCATGAGCTTCGCGAGTGCGACGCCCATCTTTTCCTGATCGCCTTTGGTCTTCGGCTCGATCGCCACCGCGATGACCGGCTCGGGGAACGTCATCGTCTCGAGCAGGATCGCGTGGTTCCTGTCGCAGATCGTGTCGCCGGTGGTGACGCTGCGCAGTCCGACCGCGGCGCCGATGTCGCCGGCGCGCACTTCTTTGATCTCTTCGCGCTTGTTCGCGTGCATCTGCAGCAGGCGCCCGATGCGCTCGGTCGTGCCCTTGGTCGAGTTGAGCACCGCGGTGCCCGAGTCGACCTTGCCGGAGTAGACGCGGAAGAATGCCAGCTGGCCGACGAACGGGTCGGTCATGATCTTGAAGACGAGCGCGGAGAACGGCTCGTCATCCGAGGCCTTGCGCTCGATGAACGACTCGTCGTCGGGATTCACGCCCTTGACCGGCGGGATGTCCATCGGTGACGGGAGATAGTCGACCACCGCGTCGAGCAGCGGCTGCACGCCTTTGTTCTTGAACGCCGAGCCGCAGAGGACCGGCGTGATCTTCTGAGCGATCGTCGCCTCGCGAAGCGCGGACTTCAGCTCGGAGATCTCGAGGGTCTGGCCGTCGAGATACTTCGCGAGCAGCTCATCGTGCTGTTCGGCGATCGACTCGACCATCTTCTCACGGAAGTGCTCGGCGTCCTGACGGAGCTCGGCCGGGATCTCTTCGATGTCGTACTTCGCGCCAAGGCTCTCGTCTCTGAAGACGAGCGCCTTCATCTGAACGAGGTCGATGATGCCCTTGAACTTGTCTTCGGCTCCGATGGGGAGCTGAAGAGGAACGGCATTCTTGCCGAGCTTGGTCTTGATCTGATTGAGAACGGCGTCGAAGTTCGCGCCGATGCGGTCCATCTTGTTGACGAACGCGATACGCGGAACACCGTACTTGTCGGCCTGGCGCCACACCGTCTCCGACTGCGGCTCGACGCCGCCGACGGCGCAGAACACGCCAACCGCGCCGTCGAGGACGCGCAGCGAGCGCTCGACTTCGACGGTGAAGTCGACGTGGCCCGGAGTGTCGATGATGTTGACGCGGCAGTCGCCCCAGAACGCGGTGGTCGCGGCCGAGGTGATGGTAATGCCGCGCTCCTGCTCCTGGACCATCCAGTCCATGGTCGCAGTGCCTTCGTGCACCTCGCCGATTTTGTGCGTGATCCCCGTGTAATAGAGGATGCGCTCGGTGGTCGTCGTCTTCCCGGCATCGATGTGGGCCATGATGCCGATGTTGCGCGTTTTATCGAGAGGTACCTGACGTGCCATGTGCTTTTCTTTTTCTTCGTTACCGCAGACAAATGTGGAGCGGCGGGCTCTTGGCCCGCCGAGAGTCGACAGGCTAAAGAGCCTGTCGCTCCACGAGGTCAATCAGTTTTTTGTTTCCCGTTGCTCGGTCCGGAACCGCAGAACCCGTTCTGTGTTATCCGGTCGAGACGGAGCTAGGGAAAGCTCGTTGAGTTACTTCGGTGGCCGGATTCAGGCATCCGGCCGGGTTCCTGCTTTGTGGAGGACAGACAATCTTGTCTGTCCGGACAGGCAGGATTGCCTGTCCTCCACGAGGCGGGGGATGTTACCACCGATAGTGAGCGAACGCTTTGTTCGCTTCAGCCATCTTGTGCGTGTCTTCGCGCTTCTTGATCGCGTTGCCGCGATTGTTCGCCGCATCGAGAATCTCGCCGGCGAGCTTGTCCTGCATCGTCTTCTCGCCGCGGCTCTTGGCGTAGGAGATCAGCCAGCGGATCGCGAGAGCGGTGCGGCGCGTCGGCCGCACTTCGATCGGAACCTGGTAGTTCGATCCGCCCACGCGGCGGCTCTTCACTTCGAGCGCCGGCTTCACGTTGTCGACCGCCTTCTTGAAGAGCTTCAAAGGATCGTCTTTCGCACGATCCTCGACCTTCTTCAGCGCGCTGTAGAACACGCGCTCGGCCACCGACTTCTTGCCGTCGCTCATCAGCGAGTTGATGAACTTCGTCACCAGCTGGCTGTTGTAAACAGGATCCGGAAGGATCTCGCGTTTCGGAACTTCTCTTCTTCTCGGCATCGTGTTTACGCCTTCTTCGGTCGTTTCGCTCCGTACTTGGAGCGGCTCTGGTTGCGCTTCGCCACGCCGACTGCGTCGAGCGTGCCGCGAATCACGTGATAGCGAACACCCGGCAGGTCCTTCACGCGGCCGCCGCGGATGAGCACGATCGAGTGCTCCTGAAGGTTGTGTCCCACGCCGGGGATGTAGGTCGTGACTTCGACGCCGTTGGTGAGACGGACGCGCGCGACCTTGCGGAGCGCCGAGTTCGGCTTCTTCGGCGTCGACGTGTAGACACGCGTGCAGACGCCGCGCTTCTGCGGGCTCGATTGGAGCGCCGGAGACTTCGTCTTGTACTTGACGGCTTCACGGCCTCTGGCGACAAGCTGATTGATCGTTGGCATTCGCTTCCTTAGTTCCTTCTGAAGACACGTTCGGCGAAGTGAAACTTCCCGAACGGGAAAACCCGCGCACTTTAGGCACGCGAGTGAGCTTTGTCAAGCCCGGACACGCGCTAACGACGCTCCCGGTAAGCATATTCCGCAAGGAGTTAGGGGGAGTTGAGGGGGTGAGGCGTGAGAGAGGATTGGCTGAAAGTCAGCCGTTCATCAAGAGAAGTCAGCCAATTCGGCTGAAATCTCATCATGGATGTCAGAGCTCCACCCACGTTCCGCGCCCTTCGCGTCGCGCTTTCTCGAACAGAAAGGCTGCCGAGGCGAGGTCTTCGATGGCGAGACCGAGCGACTTGAACAGCGTGATCTCGTCACGGGATTTCCGGCCGTCGGCGTTACCCACGAGGATCTCGCCGATCTCGGCCTTGATGTGGTTCGGCACGATCGCTTTCTCGCGCACCGCGAAGAGGTAATCGCCGGACTCGTTGACAGTCGACTCGCGGCGGTCGACGAAGAGCGATGCGGCCGCAACGGTTTCGCCGTCGAGCTCGCGCGTCGTCGGGATGCTCGATCCGACTGCATTGATATGCGCTCCCGGGCTGATCCATTCGCGCTTCAGCACCGGCTCGCGCGAGCTCGTCGCCGTGACGATGATGTCCGCTCCGCGAACGGTCTCTTCGGCGTCGCCGTCGCGTCCGCACATCCGGATCTCTTTGATCGGGCGCACGAGCGGGATCGCCTCGCGATGGCTCCTCGCCTGCACACCGGCGCCGAGGATCGCCAGGACGGATGAGTCTTCACGCGCGAGCAGCTTCGTCGCGACGGCCGAGACTGCCGCGGTGCGGATCGCGGTGATCGCCGAGGCGTTGAAGAAACCGAGAGGCTCCCCGGTCTCGCCGCTGTGCAGGATGACGGCGCCGACGTGTGTGTCGAGGCCGCGCTTCGGGTTCTCCGGAAAGACGCAGACCTCCTTGAGCGCGTAGTACGGGGCGTCGCCCCCGCGCCAGGCGGGCATGAGCCCCAAAAAGCCCGGCGCTCCGGCCGCGCGAATCACCTGCCGCAGCGGATTGTGCACCTCGTCGCGCGCGGTCGCGGCGAGCGCGTCTTCCATCACGGCGATGCACTCCGTCATCGTCAGGAGCTCGGTGACTTCGTGTTCGTTGAGGATGAGGACGCGGCTCACTTCGCACCGTCTTGCGCGAGCGCGGCGATCGCGATCCACCTACGCATCGCGATGCACCGTGTCCATCGAAAACGCCGGCAGGCAGATCGCCACGTACTCCGCGCCTTCGGCTCCCGGCGTCGAGTACTGCACCCATTCGCCTTTGTGCGCGATCACGGCCTGCCCCGCCTGCACGTCGGTCGAGCCGTTCTTTGTCGTCACGCGCAGCGTCCCGCGCAGCACGACCGTGTACTCGTCGAACTCCGGCGTCTGCCCCGGCTCGACCCATCCGCTCGGACTCTTCATCCGCGCGATCGAGAGATCGCCCGTCTGCGAGTTCACGCGCCCGACGTACTCCTCGATGATCTTCGGCTTGTTGCCCGCCGCCTGGACGATCGACGGCTGCTGAATGTGCGTCGTCATGGCGCGTCAGTTTAGCTGACTCGACAGCCATCGCTCGATGACCGCGAGAACGTGCGTCATTTCGGCCGCGGCCAGCGCATGTCCCTTCTCGATGTCGTGCGTTTTCTGGAGACATCCGCGGCAGCACGTCGCCGTGGCATGCTGCGCGACGAACACCGGATGATTGCGCCACGGTGTCTGCCGCCCATCATTCGGCACGACTTCCGGCGCCACGCGCCTCCGAATCAACTCCTCGGCCTGTTTCATGACGTGCGGCAGTCCCCACGTCTGAAGATACGCGAGCTCGCGGCCCTGCAATCGAAACCGGCGCCGGAACTTCGATGCGGCGAGCCGGCGGAAGACTTCGTCGATGTCGTTCATCGCGACGCGACCGTGAAGCGCCCGATCTTCGTGCGCACCGGATAGTTCGCGTCGATCCATCGCGCGAGCTCCGGCACGCGGTCGCGATTCGAGACGCCGTCGAAGTTGGCGATGTTCGGATCGCCGCCGACGACGACGAATGCCGGCGGATTGGCGTTCAACTGCGCCATCGATTCCGCGAGCAGCGGCGGCGCGGACAGCATCGGGACGTCGAAACATCGCATCGGCGGCTTGCGCTGCAGGAGGTAGTACAACGCGCGTTCGTTCGAGAAGTCGAGGAACGTCTTGTCGCCGATGAATCCGTTCAGCGCCGCGAGCTCGGTCGCATTTTGCGGATAGGTGTAGATGCCTTTGCCTGTCGCGAACGGATACGCCACGAGTCCTTCGTGTTTTTGCCGCGCGCGCCATCCGGCGAGCAGCTTCGCGCCGGCCATGACGTTCTGCGCGATCTCGAGATAGAAGAAGAAAGGAATGATGAGCAGGACTCCAAAGGCGCGCCGGAGGCGCGCACCACTCGAAAGCAGCGGCTCGATCACGAACGCGATGAGCGCGATGCCGAGGAGCGGCGTCGCGTAGCGCGTGTGGCTCCAGCTCACGCGGCCGGCGGCGGTGCGGAAAAGCATGATCGAGAGCATCGCGATCACGATCATGCGCGGATCGCGCCGCCGTAACGCGAGCGCGAGCAGGAATCCGTAGAAGACCGGCGGAAGGTAGTAGCGCGCGCCGGCCGCGGAGAACGGCGCGGGCGCGGGCAGCGACCACACCGCATCGATCGCACGCGGGATGACGACGAACGAGTCGACGAAAAACTGCCGGATGTCCGCGCGAATCGCGAGCAGCACGACGAACGGCAGCGCGATCGCGATCGCCGCGACGATGAGCGCACGCTTCGTCCGCTCGCCAACGAATAAAAACGCGAGCACCGTTCCGGCGAGCGCGTAGATGCCGGTCTCGAGACTCCACACCAGTCCAAGCGTTGCGCTCGCAAACGCGAGTAAAAGCGGCGCGGTGCGTTTCGTGCGCGCGTATCGCAACAGGCCAAGGGTCGCCAGGAGAACCGGCGCCGTTCGAAAATACGGAAACACCGGAATCCAAAACGCCGCCGCCGCGCAGAGCGAAGCGAGCACGCCCGCGATCATCCCCGTCATCGTCGCCGCAACTTCCGCCGCGATCGGCGCGAGCAGCGCGAGCGTCGCGGCATCGAGCACCGTCTGCAATCGCCGCTCGCGCCGCGGCGAAGGCGGATCGCCGAGGACGAGAGCATCGAGCCCGCCGTCCGTCGCGAATCCATGCAGCACGAAAAAATCGCGATACGGACGCTCACCGCTCTTCAGGAGGAACGCCGGCGTGAGGTGCTCGCCTTCGTGGAAGTGGTCCATCGGTTGGTAGGGGTGGTCGTGAACGAAAAGCATGATCACGAACACGGCACTCGCGACGATCCAAGTGGAGCGGCGGCCGCTCCGGCCGCCGAATTCTCGCGAGAGCCCGGCGCCCGATGCGGGCGCCGCTCCACAAGCTACAAATCCCCCAACCACAGCGCCGATCACGAGCAGCCCCAGCACCACGTAATCCCACGACTTCGGATACGCATTCACCGTCACGAATCCGACGCCGCCCACCGGCACGCCGAAGAACGGGCGAATCAGCGGAGCGGCGCAGGCGGCGAGCGCGGCGCCGAGTAGTGAGCCGAGTGCGGCGCGCGCGGCGTGAGGCATCGGCGCGATTGTATGATCGCCGCATGGAATCGTTCAGCAGCGCGTTTCTCGGGGAAAGCATCGAGGCCATTCAGCGCATCGACGCCGAGTCCGTCGATCGCCTCGCCTCGGGCCTCGCCGCCTCTCGCGACTCCGGCGGCCGTCTCTTCATCCTCGGCGTCGGCGGTTCCGCCGGGCACGCCTCGCACGCCGTCAACGACTTCCGCAAGATCTGCCGCTTCGAGGCCTACACTCCGACCGACAACGTCTCCGAGCTCACCGCGCGCGTCAATGACGAGGGGTGGGAGAGTTGCTTCGCCGAATGGCTGCGCGTCTCGCGCGTCAGCGCGAAGGACGCGTTGCTGATCTTCTCCGTCGGCGGCGGCAACGTGGAGAAGAATGTGTCCGTCAACCTCGTGCGCGCGATCGACCTCGCGCGCGGCGCCGGCGCGAAAGTGTTCGGCATCGTCGGCAAGGACGGTGGCTACACGAAACACGTCGCCGATGAATGCGTGCTCATCCCGGTCGTCTCGCAGCGCCACATCACGCCGCATACCGAGGGCCTCGCGGCGGTGGTGTGGCACCTCCTCGTCTCGCACCCCGCGCTCAAGGTTGCGGAGACCAAGTGGGAAAGCGTTCGCTGAACGAGCAGTGGAACCCGGCCGTTCTCACGACGGCGGAGCCGCCGAACAGGCGATTCGCGGTCATCTGCCTCGTCGTTTATTGCGCCGTCACGCTGTTCGTCGCACTGCATCACGAGCCATGGCGCGATGAGGCGGATGCCTGGCTGGTCGTTCGCGATATGCCGCTGCGGAACATGATTCCGCATTGGACGTCCAACGCCGGAACGCCCGCTCTCTGGTATTTGCTGCTGAAGCCGCTCGCACTGGCGGGCCTGCCTTATATGAGCGAAGAGCTCCTGCACGTGACGCTGGCGTGCATTGCAGCGGCGGTGTTCCTTTGGCGAGCGCCGTTCACACGACTGACGAAAATTCTTCTTCTCGCGTCGTATCCGATCCTCTATGAATACGCGATCGTCGCGCGCAGCTATGTACTGACCGTGCTATTGCTGTGGATTGCTGCTGCGCTTCATCGCGAACGCGAACGCCGGCCCCTTCTTTATGCACTCGCGATTGCGTTGTTGTTCAACACGAACGTGCACGGCGCAGTCATCGCCGCGACGCTCGTGCTCTTGTACATCCTGCAATCGCGGCGCGACTGGCGCGCACTGCTGATCATGGTTTTCGGCGCAGCGTTGGCGCTGTGGCAACTGTGGCCGCGATTGGACGCTGCCTATCCGCAAGTTGTCCGTGAGTATCGGCCGAAGGCTGTGTTCTGGGCGATTACGGGGATGTATCTCCCCGATCAGTTTCTGGATGATTGGACGATCACCGTCTTCGTTCCTCAGTGGACGACAACGCTCTGGCTGGCGCTGTCCATCGGGCTGCTGACGTTCCTTCTGATCACGCTCCGCAAACATCGCGACTCGCTCGTATTGCTGCTGGTTCCGTACGTCGCGTTGCTCTGCCTCTTCGTCGCCGTCTGGTACGGCGGCGCACGTCATGCCGGGCTGCTGCTGGTGCTCATCATTGCCACGCTCTGGATCGCGGGACCGCTGCCGCGCACCCAGGAGAGCGCGGCGACTGCAGGATTCCTGAACATCGCGCTCGCGGCGTCCGCATTCGCAGGCGGCATTCCGATGACGGTGGTGGATATTCTGGAGCCGATGACCATGAGCCGCGCGATCGCCGAGGACTTGATTGCCAATGATCTCGTTCAATTCCCGATCGCATGCGACGCTCCCTACGCCTGCGAGGCCATCCTCCCTTATCTCGACAAAAAGCAGTTTTTCTATCCGGCTATCTCCCGCGACGGCACGTACATGACCTGGGATCGATCGGAGTGGAAGGCTCAGGATCCGGGACTACGCACGATCTTCGCGCGAATTCGGGCCCGATTCGGTCCGCAGGGCTGGATTCTGATCACGAACGAGACGGTGGGAGATCCCGCGCCGTGGGGACTGCGGCTTTGGTACAAGGCCGACGAGCCCGCGCGTTATCTCGACGAGCACTATTGGCTCTACACACCCGTGCGCTCTAAATGAGCGAGCACTTCGTCGAGATTCCTGCCGCGCACTTCCGGCGTAATTGCACCTCGTTTATTCGCCGAGCGCGGATGCTCGACGAGGGCGACGTGCGTCCCGGCAGCCCGGCCGCAGGCGAGGTCGGTGTCCTGATCGCCGACCATCCATGACTGCGACAGATCGATGTTGAACTCCTGCGCCGCCTCGCGCAAAAATCGAGGACTCGGCTTGCGGCAATCGCAGCCGTCGTCCGCCTGATGAAAACAGACGTAGCTGCGCGTAATGAGGCCATTGAGCCGGCGGAGAATTTCGCCATGAACGGTCTCGAGGTCGTCGCGCGTGGCTTTCCCTTTCGCGTGGCTCGGCTGGTTCGTCACAATGAACAACAGCCATCCGGCGTCGACCAATCGCTGCAATGACGCTCTGACGTCGATCATCTGCAAGTCAGAGAGGCGGCGCGGGGCTTCCCACTCGCCGCTCGATTTATAGAACACGAGCTCGTCGAGGACGCCGTCGCGGTCGAGGAAAATCGCGCGGTTCATGGTTGCAGTCGCACGCCGAATTGCGGGACGTGCGTCACGCGTGCCGACGCGGCTTCCAGCGTCGCGCCGCCGGGCGGCTGTTTGAAAATGACTTGGTCTGTGCCGGGCAGAAGAATGACGCCGAGCGGGACGGCACCGGGATTGAAGACCGCGACGCGCTGCCCTTTTCGTAACGCGATCGTGCGCGTTGCGCCGTTCGGCTGGCCGTCTACGAACAATTGCGCACCACGCAAGTCCGGCTCCGGCAGTCGCAACATGTATTGCGGGTCGGCATTGTCGTATGCGCCGATGTACAGCGGATCGCGGAACCAGCGATGCTTCGCCAGCTCCGGCGAAGCGAACATGCGGTATGTGCCATCGCGCGGCACGATCCACTCGAATGCCGCTCGCGGACGGACGCGCGCATTCATCCCCGGCACCCACAAATTGCGATTCACCGGAATGTAATGCCGCACGAAATATCCGGCGAGCTCGCGCTGCACGGTGACGACCCACACTTTCGCGTAATGATCGAACACCACCACAGCCGGCGGATTGCGGACAATTTGATCGAGGCGATACCGCTCCGCTTCGCCGAGGCGGACGAGATGGCGGGTCATGTCGGGAAGGAACCAGAACCGGTATGCGGGCTCGCGACGAAGGCCCCAGGCGATTCCCGCCCACACGCGCTCGGACGGCAGCGTGCGCGCCTGCACCTCGCGCATGATCAGGTCCTGATATGCGAGATCGAGCTCTTTGCCACGGAAAATCGACGCGAAAGCATTGACGAATCCTGCGACGGCGAGAATCGCAAGGACCATCGCGCGCCGCGGAATGCGCTCGATCGTCGCGGCGATCAGCGGCACGAAGAGAATGGCCGCCAACTCGAAGTGATAGTTGTAAATGAAATTCATTCCCGCAATGACCGCGAGATTCACGGCTTGCAAGCAGGCGATGACGAACAAATCGTCAGGATTTCGACGGCGACTGACCAAACCCTGAACGAGCCCTGTGAATCCAAGCAACAGCAGCGCAATGCCGCCGGCGTCGATTCCTCCGATGTTGAATAACGACTCGGAGCCGAGGAGACGAACGCCGAAGACGACGATCAGGCGATGGGCGAATTGGCCGAGGATCGGCTCGCCGTATTTATCGCCGATGTAATTCTCTTTGAGCAGCTCGCGCACGAGCGGCTGGATGGAATGCGTTCCGGCAAACCAGAGCAGCGCAATGCCGAGCGTGACGATGCCGCCGAGGAACATCCAATTCGCGCGAACGTTTCCTTTCCAGGCGCGCAGGCGCGGATCGACGATTCTGAGAAACAACACCGTGAGGACGAGCAGCGGACCGAAACGGATATTCGTCAGGCCAACGAGACAAAACAGCACGCCCGCGCCGAACATCGCCCGCGAGGTGCCGCGCTGCCACAGAACGAGGCCGCCTACGTATAAAGCGCACGCGACGGGATCGATGCGATATTCGACGGCCGCGATCATCAGCCAGGAGCTGGAGAGCGCGATCGCCATCGCCGACCAGCGGCTGAAGCGCGACAAGCCCGCCCGGGCCATGAAGACGTTGATCAGCCAAAACGTGGCGATCCACACCGGAATTTGCGCCCACCGCATCGAAATGATGGCGTCGACGCCGGGACTGTCGGTCAATCGCGAGAACGGCGCGTACAAATACCACGCGAACGGCGCATGGTGTTCCCAGAAATCGCGGAACGGCAGGCGTCCTTCGCCGATCCAGCGCGTCGCGCGATAGAACTCGATCTCATCCCAATTGAGCGGATGCAACCATTGCAGCGGAAGCAGCCGGCATACTGCCGCCGTAACGGCCAGCGAAATTGCGACGATCGTCGAGCGCCGGTCCGCTGCTTCGCTGGTCATGACAGCGGGCCGTTGCGAAATTGCTCGACCGTGTCGCGGATCGTGCGCCGCACCGATTCCGCGCTGGAGAGTCTCGGCGTCCAGCCGAGGGCTGTCATGCGCCGCGTGTCGAGCTTCACGTACGGCACGTCGCCGCGCCATCCGCGCGGGCTGTCGCCGTATTGAACGTCGATCGATGCGCGGTCGATCCCCATCGCCTCGATCGTCCAATCCGTGATCTCGCGCACGGTCGTCTGGTCCTCGACCGCAAGATTGAAGCAGTTCACGCGCTCCCGCGCGTTCGCGATGCCGAACTCCATGCCGTCGAGACAATCCTCGACGTATACATACGGCTTCGCCTGCGAGCCGTCGCCGAGGACCACGAGTTTCGTCCGCTCTTCGCGCAGCCGCAGCACGAAGTCGTGAATCACGCCATGCGTCGGATTGGGGCCGACGATATTGCCGAAGCGATAAATCCAGCAGCGGATGTCGTAATTGTGCGCGAACGCCGTAATCAGCGCCTCGCACGCGGCCTTGCTTGCGGCGTAAAGCGAGATCGGGAAAATCGGACCGTAGTTTTCGGGAGTCGGCATGATCGCCGGCTCGCCATAAACCGCGCCACTGCTCGAGAACACGATCTCGGAAATCCCGGCGTGCCGCATCGCTTCCAGCACGTTGTACGTGACGAGCGTCCCGCCCTTCAGATCGAAGTCGGTGTATTTCGTGCCGTAGCTGATGTCGCTGTTCGCGGCGAGATGCCACACGCGATCCGGCTTCGCCTGTGTCACGAGCGCGGTCAGCGCCTCGAGATCGAGCAGGTCGAATTCGTGAAACTCGAAATTCGGATGCTTGTGGACGTAAGCGCGCTTCCCGAGAAAGAAATTGTCGACTCCGATTACGTGATCGCTTCTCTGCAGAAGGCGCGGGATCAGGTTGGAGGCGATGAAGCCGGCGGCGCCGGTCACGAGAATCTTCACTTCGCCTCCAGCGCGTCGCGCGTACGCGCCAGTTCCGTCGGCGTGCCGATGTCGAAGAAGTCGAGGTTCACGATCTCCGCGCTCAATTCGTCGTGCTGTGCCAGCCCCGAGTACACGATCTCTTCGAACGAGCACGGGCCTTCGGGCGGCAGGATGTCGATCGTCTCGACGCCCATGACCGAGAAGCCGGCGTCGATGTACGGCAGTTCCGGTGCACGCTTGTCGAAGCGCACCACGCGGCCGCCGTCGAGGTCGACGTTTCCGACGGTAATGCGCGGATAGACGGCCAGGCAATTGTCAACATGCTCTCGCACGAAACGATCGTAGTCGAAATAGCGCAGAACATCGGCATAGGTCATGAGAAATCGCGTGCCGAGAAGCTCGCGCGCCTCACGCAACGCGCCGCCGGTGCCGAGCGGCTGCGTCTCGCGGCTGTATTGAATGGAGAGGCCGAAACGCGCGCCGTCGCCGAAATGCTGTTCGATGATCTCGCTCTTGTAGCCCGTCAATAGAACGAATTGCCGCAATCCGCGCTCCGCGAATGATTCGAGGACGCGCTCCAGATAAGGACGCCCGCCGATCTCGATCATCGGCTTTGGCAGGTCACGCGTGAGCGTGCCGAGGCGTGTTCCGAATCCGCCGCACAGGACCGCGACGATCATGCCGCGCTGAGCGTCTCCGCGAGCGCCAGCGCCCGCTCGACGCAAACGTCCGAGTTGATGTAATCGAATTGCGCGAAGCGGCCGAGGAGGTGTAGACCGGTATCCGCGACGGCTTTGCGCATCCGCTCGACGTTGGAGCGATACTCGAGGTCATACACCGGATATCCGTAGAGAAAACGGACAGCGCGCCGATAAACGACTCTCGCCGGATCGAGAAATTCGGTTTTGGCGAGATCGCCGATGGCGCGATCGAGGATCTCGTCGTCGCTCATTTCCCAAATGCCGTCGCCTTCGTTGGTCGTGATCTCGGCCATGATCGACGACGATCCCTCCGGCACACAGCGCTCGCTGAACGCCTTCGGAAACGAGATGCGATGAAAAATGATCTCCGGATCCGGAATATACACGGCGGTGTACGGATATCCGCGGTCCTCATTACAGCCGATCAAGAGGTTGATCAGCGAGTTGTATCGCAGTCTCCCCGCCCACTCGATCGCCTCGACAGGCGCACCGTCCCAAATCGGCAGCAGCTCGTGAATCGGCAGCGTGGACACGAGCGTGTCATAAGAACGCTCCGTCCCGTCATCCGTCGCGACTCGCCACCGCTGCCCGTCGCGCGCGACCGACACCACGCGGCAATTCGTGTGCAGCTCGCCGCTCACGCGCTTTGCGAACCCGTGCACGATCGATTCGAACCCGCCCTCGATCGGATACGAGAAGTACAACTGATGCAAATACCCCTCGGTCGCAATTCCGATCGATGACTTCAATACGTCTTCCATCGGCGGCTTTGGGATGCGCGATACGAATTCCAGCCCGATCTTCTGCGGATCGTAGTTCCAGATTTTTCTGTTGTAGGGGATGAAGTATTTATCGGAGATCCCCGCGCCGAACGTCATGTACGACCAGTCGGCCAGATTCGCCGGCGTATCGTTCGCGCGCGGATTGACGATGTAGCCGTAAATGCAATCGAAGTTGTCTTCTTTGGGCAGTGACGCGAGGTCGTTCTCGAACGGATATTTCACCAGCCGTCCTTTGAACCAGATGCGATTCTCGCGGCGGCCCTGGCGAACGTTGTCGCCCAACACGTCAATCATGAGCTGCAGGACCGGCTTGTTCTTGCTGAACATGATGTGCGGTCCGGCCGCATCGAACGTGAAGCCGTTCTCGATGATCGCGCCGCACAAGCCGCCGATGCGCGAGCGTTTTTCGAGCACGTCGACGTCGGGGCCGAGGTGGGCGGCGAGTGCAATACCGGAAATGCCGCCGCCGAGGATGCCTATCCGCTTATGGATCAAACCGGCACCTGGGACGCAACAGGCGCGTTCAGCGTGGCCGCGAGCCAGCCATGTCCCATCTGCGACACGACCTTCGTGCCTTCCGGCTCGACACTGTAATGCATCCGCGGCATCCCCTGCTCGAGCATGAAGCGCTCGAGCGCCGTGTGCTGCCGCGCGCAATAGAGCATGAGGAAGCCGCCGCCGCCCGCCCCGATGATTTTTCCGCCTAACACGCCGAAGCGCTCGCGGACTTCTTCATAAACCTGGTCGACCGCACCGAACGAGATCTTATTCGACAATTGCTTCTTGCTCGTCCAGTGCTCGTGCAGCAATTCACCGAAGCGATCGAAATTCGAGGCTTCAATGGCTTCGAGAATGCGATGGCCGAGGTCTTTGATGCGGTGCAGGCTGTCGGAGACGCGCGCGTGGTCGACGCTCGCCGACGATTTCATCGCTGCGTTTTGATCGTGCAGCACTTCGCGCGCGTCGCGCTGCGCGCCGGTGTAATAGATGTGCGTATGCGCGACGAGCTCGGAGACGTCGCTGCTGCTCGGCCGCAATTGGCGCACTGCGACTTTTCCGTCCGGCGCAATGTCGAGGACCGTGAGGCCGCCGTACGTGGCCATGTACTGGTCCTGCTTTCCGATCGGCTGTTGGAGAATGTTCAGCTCGATGTTGCACGCCTCTTCGGCGAGCGACTGCAGCGGAACGTAATCGCGGCGGTCGTGATGCAGCGCATTGAGAAGGCCGACGAGATAGCAGCTCGATGAGCCGAGGCCGGTACCGGCCGGAAGGTCGGCGATCGATGCGACTTCGAACGAGTCCTCGATTCCATGCGCGCGCAACGCCTCACGCGCGAGCTCGTGGCGCAGGTCGTTCACGTGATCGACGACTTCGCTCTGCGAGTAATGAAGGCGAATCTTTTTCCCGACCGTCGGCCGGTTGACGACCACGTACATGTATTTGTCCAGGCCGATGGCGAAGATGAATCCGCCGTGCTTGGAGTAGTACGAGGGGAGGTCCGTGCCGCCGCCGCCGAGGGTGACGCGGAAGGGAGTCCGGGTGACGATCACGGCCGCATTCTAATATACGACCTCGAACACGCCGGGGACCGCTGTCGCGCGGATGCGCTGCGCCGCCAGGAGCTGATCGAAGCAGCGCGCCTCGTCCTCGGGGAAATGCCGTCGCTCGGCGATGTAGCGAAGCGAGAGACGCGCGCCACGTGCGATGGCGCAAAGCGGCAGATTGTCGGTGCGCGGAAGAAAACGCGAGCCGGCGAGCTGACGCGCGACGGGCACAGTGCCGCCGAAATTGAACCAGTAGTAATTCGCGTCGCGCGCCGTGACGGGATGGCGCTTCATGTACAGCCAGACGGTCTCGCCGGGTTTCAGATTGCGCGTCAGAAATCGTTGCGACACCCAATAGGGTCCGGGATTCGGCGACTCCAGCGAACCGGCAGCGACGACGTATGCCGTGATGACGATCAGCACGACGATCGTGGCCGCGGTGCGGACGGCATCCGGCGACAGCGATGCGGGCACGAGCGCGATCAACGCGGCGGCGGCGAGGCCCCACATCGCATAGTAGTGCGGCCAGAGGATCGGGTAAGGAAAGGTGAAGCGAAGCTCGAGCAGCGATGCGCCGGCGAGCGCGAGAAAGAAGAAGACGATGCGCCGTTCTTCGAACTTTTTCGCGCGCGCGGCGACCATGATGAATGCGATGAGCGCGACGAGCGGTTGCAGCAGCGAGGGCGCGAAGTCGAACGAACCTTTGAACTGTCCCCGCACGTCCGCGGACGCCTGCGTGAGACGCGCGAGCGCGCGGTTGAAGTCGACCATGAAGAACCACGTACGATCGAGCGGCGCAATGCGGCTCATCACGAACACGGCCGCTGCCGTCAACGCGATCGCCACAGCAGCGCCGATGAATGCTTGGAGTGGTGCGCGCCTCCGGTGCGCCTTCGGAGGGACGGAAGGCGCGCCGGAGGCGCGCACCACTCCCGCAATCCAGAACGCGACGACGACCAGACTGCACAGCGGCCACTTCGGACTCCACAGCGCCGCGATCGCGACGAGCGCGACGCCGGCTCCTCCGGCAATCGCGTTGCGCGTGAGCAGCACGAGCGCGGCGCCAACCCAGAAAAACGCGAGCGCGAACGGGTCCGCGCGCACGTCGGCAAAGTCGAGCGTCCACAACATCGCCGACGCGAACACCAGCCCGACCGCGATCACCGGCGCCTCGGGGCGCACGCGCCACAGCAGCGCCGCGAACGCGAGCAGCGCGACGATGCCAAACGCGCCGCTGAGCAGTCGCGCGCGCTGAAAGAACACGACGACGTCGTCGCTGGCGACGCGTTGCACCGTCGCGTACAACAGCGGCGAGTGATGCTCGAAGAACGAGACGTACAACTGCCCGCCCTTCGCCATCAGCCACGACGCGTGCAGCGTTTCGATCTCGTCGATGTCCGGCTCGCGGGTTGCGAGGCGCACGACCGCCCACGCCTGCAATGCGAAGAGAAACGCGAGAAGGATTGCCGCGGCTGCGCGCTTCATGCGCGGCGCGCGCGCCACAAGCGCCGCAGCGTCCAGATCGTGCTCGAGAAGCGGTGCAGCGTCGTCGTGCCGATGCGCTCGCGATAGTCGATCGGCACTTCCGCGGTTTTGTATCCGCGGCGGAACGGAATCACGTACATGTCGACCGGCAGCGCCGGCCCGCGCGGATTCCATGCGACCGCGTCGATCATCGACTTGCGATACGCGCGCATGCCGCTGTGCACGTCAGTCGTCTTCAGGCCATGAAGAATGCGCGCGGCCAATGCGAAGAATCGATTTGCGAAAAAGTTCGCCAGCGGCATCGCCTTCGGCCGCCGCCAGACGCGCGTCGTGTTGACGAGGTCGAAGCCGTCTTCGATTTTCTGCACGAGCTCCGGGATCACTTCGACCGGATACGTGTCGTCGCAGTCGAGCGTGATGACGACGTCGCCGGACGCCTCGCGCACCGCACGATCCATCGCCGGTCCATAGCCCTGCGGCGGAAACTGTTTGATCACGCGGCAGCCCAATTCCTGCGCGATCTCGGCGGTGCGATCCTTGCTCGAGTCGACGAGCAAAATCTCCGCGCCGGGCGCGACGCGGCGGATGTCCTCGACGACCTTGGCGACCGCGCCTTCCTCGTTCATCGTGATCATCGAGACGGTGAGTTTCATCGCGCCGGCTTCGCCTCGAAGATCATTTGAAACGCGAGCATGCCGGGCCAGAGCGACGCGATCGCGCGCTCGATCGGATGCACGAGGTTCAGGTACAAACGATAGGAACGCGACTTGAGCAATGCGTCGGGCGGCTGCGCGCCGTCGTGGTTCTGCGAGAACATTTTCTTCGCGAGCGGAACGAACGGCCGCGCGATGCCGGGGTTGTAGCGAACGGTGATCGGCGCGAGTCCCGCCTCATCGAGCAGCTCGCGCGCGGTGCGGCGCGTGAAAAAGCGGAGATGCGTGCGATCGAGGACGCCGGTGTCCTGGTAGTTCCAGCGACCGGTCAGCAAGCCGAGACGCACCGACCAGAGGCCGACGTTCGGCAGCGAGACGAGCACGAATCCGTCATCGGCGAGGCGCGGCAGGTAGTGCCGCATGATGTCGACCGGCGTCGAGAAATGTTCGAGAACGTCGGCGAAGATGATGGCGTCGAAGCGCGAGTCGCCGAGCTTCGCGTCGACGTCCGCCGGATTGACGAGATCGGCGAGCACCGCGCGCTCGAGGCGCTTCGCTGCGACGGAGACGGCGTTCGGATCGATGTCGATGCCGGTCACGTGATTGCCGAGCTTCTGGATCTCCGCGCTCGTCGTGGCGAAGCCGCACGCGACGTCGAGCACGCGCAGCTTCGTGCGCTTTCCCCACTGTCTGAGGAGACCGATGTTGATGTCCTCGTGGTACTGGTACGAACGCTCGGGCATTTACAAACGAAATCCCGCCGCCGACGCGTCGTTGTAAAACATCTTCACCGTGTCGAGCGACAGCTCTTCGAGCGGCTTGCCGACCATCGACAGCTTCTTCACGATGTCGTTCGTCACCGTAATGATGTGGCACCCGCACTCCTCGGCCTGCAACACGTTGAGGAGCTCGCGCGGACTCGCCCACAGCAACTGTGCCTTCGGTTTCTTCGCGACGATCGCCGCCGCCTCGCGCATCAGCGGAACGGGATCGCGGCCGGTGTCGGCGATGCGGCCGGCGAAGACGGACACGATCGCCGGCGTGTTCGCATCGAGCGCGTCGACGGTCGCGCGCACCTGATCGAGCGTCAGGATCGCGGTGATATTCAGCTTCACGCCGGCAGCCGACAATCGCGCGATGAGCGGGATCGACGATGCCTGCTTTGTGTTCGTGATCGGGATCTTGACGAAGACCGAGCCGCCCCAGGTGTTGATCAACTGCGCCTGCCGCTCCATCTCGTCGAAGTCGTCGGCGAACACTTCGAACGAGATCGGCAGATCGCCCGTGACCTCGAGCGCCTCGCGCGCGAACGACTCGTAGTCCGTCACTCCGGACTTGCGCATCAGCGTCGGGTTGGTGGTGAATCCGCGAATGATTCCGCTCTCGGCTGCCACGCGCATCTCGCGCACGTCGGCGCCGTCGGCATAGATCGAGATCTTCAGATTGGGGCTCATCGAGTTCCTTTTTGGACGACGAGATTCTATCGCGATTGCCACGACGGCACGTGCGGCGCCGGCAGCTGATCGAGGACATCGAACGGGCCGGCGTCGCGGAAGAGCGCGGTCTCGTTTCCGCGGACGAGGAACACACCCATCGCCTCGCCGGCGGACGCGCGAACGATGCTTCCGCGCTGCAAGCGCAGCGGCGACTGCGCCGGTTTGCCGTCGACCGAAATGACGACGGCGCTCGCGGGAACCTGCGCGAGCAGAATCTCGATTGGCACGTCGCGCATCGCCGGCGCGCCGGTGAGCAGGGGACGCGCGAACCACGGATGACGCGCGAGGAGCGGCGACGCGTAGACGCGATACTCGCCGCTCGCGGGGACGATCCACTCCGCGCCCCGATGCGCATCGATGCGCGCACTCATGCCGGGAAGCCACGCGTTGCGCAGGACCGGAACGTAGTGCGACGTGAGGTAGCGCGCGAGATCGGCGTGCCGCGACAGCAGGATGGACATCCGGTAGTCGGCAATCACGGCGGCAGGGTTCGCGTCGCGCAATTCCGCGACGGTGAGAGTTCGATCGAGCATGTGGACCATCAGCGGAACGAACCAGTAACGCCACGCCGGGCGTCGCTTCCATGCGTAGCCGACGGCGTCGAACACGCGGTCGCCGGGTTGCGTGCGCTCGTGCACGAAGCGAATCGTCGCGTGCTGCGCGGCCAGCTCCGCGTCCTGCGCACGGAAGACGCTGTTCCAGACCGACACCGCGAGCGAGGCAACGAGCACGATCGCGATCGCGCGCTGCTGCTCTGCCATCGCTTGGACTGCGATCGCGATGAACGGCACGAACAACACGACCACGATCTCGAAGTGATACGCATAGCTCACGCGCATCGCGGCGATCGATGCGATCGCGACGACGAGCAACGCAGCGAACACCCACTCTGCGTGCTCGGTCCGACGTCGCAGTGCGATGACGACACCGGCCAGGCCGAGAATCCACACGAAGATCCCGCCGGGATCGGTCGCGAGCGCAGCGAGCTTGGAGAAAAACATCGACGCCTGAAACGGCAGCAGCCGATTCGCCGCGGCGGTCTCGACGAACACCTGCTGCCACGCGGCATTCAAAGACGAAGTGAACGTCAAATACGCGAGCGCGATCGCCGCGACCAAAAGCGCGCCGCAAGCCAACAACTTTGTGGCGACCGCTGCCTCAGCGGTCGCGCGGCGCATCGCGCCGCTGCGCGGCGTGTGACCGCTGAGGGCAGCGGTCACCACAAAAAAATGCCTAAACAGCGGAATCAGCGCCGCAACGGCGACGACCGGCGCGAGCCGCAAATTCGCCAGCACTGCGAGCGACAGCGCCACGCCCGCCCAAAACATTCGCCGCCGCTGCATGAGCCAGAGCGCGGCGACGACGAAAAAACAGCCGAGGGTGTCGACGCGGAACTCGATCGCCTTTTGAAGGAACGTCCAACTGGTGAGCGGCAGCGCGATTGCGACCCATCGCGCCCACCGTTCGCGAGTCGACATCAATGACCACAACATCGCGAACGTCGCGATCCAGAACGGCAGCTGCAGCCAGCGCATCGCGAGCAGCGCGCCGACGCCTTCGCCCCACGCGACGCGCGCGAACGGCGCGAAGACGAACCACTGCAGCGGCGTGTGGTGCTCCCAGAAATCGCGAAACGGCACCTGCCCTTCGCCGACCCAGCGCGCCGCGCGAAAGAACTCCACTTCGTCGATCGCGATCGCGTGGCCCGCGGTGAGTGAGAACACCGCAGCGAGCACCGCGATCATCACGACGAGTTGCAGCCGCGCGGTACGCACTGTACGTGATCTTACAATGCGGGCACTTGACGACCACGAAACGCCGCGTCGACATCATCGGCGCCGGAATCAGCGGACTCGCATCGGCGTGGTTCCTCGCCCGGCGCCGCTCCGACGTCGAGATTCACGTCTGGGAACCGTCGCCGGAGCCGGGCGGACTCGCCGGCTGTTTTCACGTCGACGGACTGACGCTCGAGAACTTCTACCACCACATCTATCGCCGCGACGTCGCGCTGCAGAAATTGATCGACGCGGCCGGACTCGCCGGCGATCTCGTGTGGCGTCCGGCCAGCACCGGCGCGTATTACTTCAAACGTCCGTACCGCTTCTCATCGCCGATCGACCTGCTGCGCTTCGATCAGCTGCCGCTCATCGATCGTTTCCGCGCGGGTTGGATGGTCCTGCACGCGCGCTTCATCCGTGACTGGCAATCGCTCGACGACGAATCCGCGCCGAGCTACATCCGCCGCGTCGCCGGCGAGAATGTCTATCGCGTGATGTGGGAGCCGCTGCTGCGCGGCAAGTTCGGCAGTGCCGCCGACTCCGTCTCCGCCGCGTGGCTTTGGCGCAAGCTCGTCGACCGCGGCGCCTCGCGCGATTCCCGCGGCAACGAGCTCCTCGGCTATCTCCGCGGCGGCCTGATTCGATTGTTCGACGTCCTCGTCGCGCACCTCGCCGCGAACGGGCACGTCGTCCACTTCGGAACGCGCGTCACCGCACTCGAAGGCTCATCGACGCGCGTGGATCGCATCGACACAACGGACGGCGCACACGACGCGGACGTCGTCATCGCGGCGGCGCAACTTCCCGACATCGCGCGCCTGCTTCCCGAGTCGCTCGCGCCGCTTCGCGAGCGCCTCGAGCGCATCGAATTTCTCGCGAACGTCTGCCTCGTGATGCTCCTGCGCAAATCGCTCTCCGATTTCTATTGGACGAACGTCACCGACCCGTCCGCGCCGTTCGTCGGCGTCATCGAGCAAAGCCACTGGGCCGCACCCGAGGACCTCGCCGGACATCACGTCGTCTACGTCTCCGCGTACGTCCCGCAGGATGATCCCCGCCTGCAGATGACCGCGGACGAACTGTTCGAAACGTACCTGCCACACATCCAAAGACTCTTCCCGCAGTTCGATCGCTCGAACGTCACGCGACTCCTGATTCGCACCGCGCGCTACACACAGCCGATCGTGCGCACCGGCTATCGCCATCTCGTCCCCGACATCGCGACACCCGCGGAGAACCTCTTCATCTGCACGATGGCGCAGATCTACCCGCATGACCGGCAGGTATCGAACGGAGTCGAGATGGGAGAGAAGACCGCGGCGCTCGTCGATCGGTATTTAGGATAGGACGAATAGGACTAAGTCCTATCCGTCCTATCTGTCCTATCCGTCCTATCCGTCCTATTCGTCCTAACGACGACAACCAACCCAACCAACCCCACCGCCGCAATCGCGACGCCGATCCACAGCGATCGCGGCGAGTAGTCGATCGCGACGTTCGCGCGCTGGCCGCGCTGCAGAATGATCGCCGGCATCAGCAAGTCCGCTTTGAGAATGTCGACACGCTTTCCGTTCACCGTCGCGCGCCATCCCGGCAGCCACGGACGCGTGAAGTACACGACCGCATCGGCCGCGCATCGCGACGTGTCGACGATCGCGGAGCTTCGCAGTCGCGCTTCCACTGCGTTCTCGATTCGCACGTCGCTGCACGGACGCAACACTCCCGTCGTGCGCATGCCCGGACCGGTGAGAATGACGGGAAGCTGCAACTGCCTGCGGCGCGTGATCGCGGCGAGCGCCTCGCGTTCATCGCCGATCATGCGCAGTGCGGTTGCGGAATGAAGGGGCGCGCCGGTGCGCGTTGCGCGGCGCAGCAGGTACTCGCCGCCGTCAGTCGCCGCGACGTGCCAGTCCGGCAGGGACTCGCGCGGCACGCGCTGCAGCAGCGACTCGTGCACGACGATCGCGTCGACGCCCATGTGCTCGAGCAGCGCGCCCCGCTGCGTCTCGAGCACGAGCAGGCGCGCGGCCGCTTCGTCGGTGACGTAGCCGAGGTAGTCGAAGCCGAGAACGTCGTGCATGCCGACAGGAAGCATCGGGCTGTAGCCGTTCACGAAGCGGAGGTTCGCAAACATCGGCGTGTTCGCCGGACGGAACAGCGCGTTCCCCTGGGAGCCGCGAGCGAGCGAACGGTCGGCGCGGAAGACGTCGGCGCGGCGATAGAGCGCGAACGTGCGATCCGCTGGAAAGTACGGCTGCGGCGAGAGCAGGTCGCGGTCTTCGAATCGCCACACCGCGACGTCCTGGCTCGTCGGCACCCAATCAAAAATCAGCCACACCGATGCGAACGCGACGATCGCCGGAAACGCGATCGCGAGCAGACGCGCGCGCGGCATCGCGTCGATCGCCGTCCAGACGATTGCCAGCAGGAAAATCACCGACGAATACGAGCGCGTCAGTGACCACGCCTGATCGAAGATCGAGCAGAGGATCCACGCGGCGACGGCGACACCGGCCGCCCACGCGCCCGCGTTCCAGCGGAGCGCGTTCGATTCGGTCCGGCGCGCGCGCAGCCAATCGAGCCCCTGCAGTCCGATCATCAAAAGCACGAGGTGCCACAGCGGCAGCCATCGATAGCTGAAGCGGAACGGAGCGACGCTCGGCAGGATCGCCAGCAGCGTGACGAGCGCGAGCAGCGCGAGCTCGCGACGAATTTTATGCAGAAACTCGCGGCCCCACAGGAGCAGCGCAGCGATCAAGCCGACGAGCGGCACGAATGCGCCGGCGAGCTCCGTGACGGAATGCTGCGTCGTCGAATACCAGCCGTTCCAGATCGTGCGAAACGTCGGATAGACGGCGCCGATGAACGCGATGAGCGGCACGCTCCACGACTGCTGCGCGGTCGTCCCCGCGGCGCGCGTCGTTGCGGTGAGATAGTCGACGTGGACGAGCAGCGCCGGCGACGCGAGCGCGGCGCCGATCGCGCAGGCCGCAATCAGCCACATCGACGCTTTTCCATCCCGGCGGAAAATCGCCGGTACGATGTGCCACGCCGCGAGCACGAGCGCCATCAGCATCGTGAACGGCCACCCCGCGGTGATGACGAGATAGAGCGCGATTGCGGTTCCGGCGATCGCGCCGCGGCGCGGCGCGCGCTCGATGCGTCGCAGGCCGAGCCAGAACCACGGAATCCAGGCGATGCTGGTGAGGACCGGATACCAGTCGGTCGCGCCCCACACCATCACCGCGCCATTGTGCGAGCCGGCGAGGGCCGCAATGACGGCGAAGCCGCGGCTGATGCCGAAGTCGCGCGCCAGCAGATACGCGCCGACCGCGGCGGCCGCGAGATGCGCCGCGGATAGAAACATCGCCGTATTCGCCAACGAGAGATGCAGCGACCACGCGATGAGATCGACCAGCGTCCCGAATAGCGAAAAGACGCCGTATTGAAGCTCGCCGGCGAGAGCGGTGGAATGCCATGACGCCGTAGTGAGCAGCGGGAACGTCCCTTCCGACCAGGCGCGCGCCACCTCGCGCAATCCCGGCAGGTACTGCGTTTGAAAATCGTCGTGCCAGAAGAAGCTGGGATCGCCGATGACGCGCATCACCGAAATCAGGGAGACGCCGAGGACAATGCAGAGGGAGGGAACGAGCTCGCGGGTGCGCGTGTGCTCAGAGTTCATCTGCATCGGAGCGGGCGAGTCTAGCACGCGTGATAAACTCGCCGTAATCGTCAAGACGCCACATGATTTCGCTCGTCATTCCGGTCCACAATGAAGCGCCGGTCCTTCCTCTGTTACTGGACCGCATTGGAAGCGCTTCGCGCGCCTGGAACGACGAGTACGAAATCATTTTCATCGATGACGGATCGACGGACGCGTCGCTGTCCATCCTGTTGAGCGCATCGGATCGCGATCCGCGCATTCATATCGTCAAACTGTCGCGGAATTTCGGTCATCAGCCTGCAATCACCGCCGGAATCCAACAGGCCAGCGGCGACGTGGTGGTGATTCTCGACGCCGACCTTCAGGACCCGCCCGAAGAAATCACGCGTCTGCTCGAGAAATGGCGTGAGGGATATCAGGTCGTTTATGGCGTGCGTACGGGACGCGAAGAGTCATTACCGAAACGTACGGCCTATTCGATCTTCTATCGCATTCTTCATTGGATCAGCGATTTCGATATTCCGCTGGATTCCGGCGATTTCTGCCTGATGGACCGCAAGGTCGTCGACGCATTGAACGTGCTCCTGCCCGAGCGCGTCCGCTTCGTCCGCGGATTGCGCGCTTATGTCGGCTTCAAACAAACCGGTTTGATTTATAAACGCGGAGCGCGCGCCGCGGGAACGCCGAGTTATACGTTCAAGAGCCTGTTGAAGCTCGCCATCGACGGTCTTTTCGGCTTCTCCATGGTCCCCTTGCGCCTCGCCTCCTACCTCGGCTTCTTCATCGCCATCCCGTCATTTCTCGTCGGCCTCTATTTCATCATCATCCGTATTTTCAATGTCTCGGTCTTCGGCCATCGCGCCGCTGAGACACCCGGTCTCGCCGCCCTCGCCGTCGGCCTCTTTTTCCTCAGCGGCCTCATTCTCATCATCCTCGGCATCATCGGCGAATATCTCGGCCGCATTTACATCGAGGTCAAACGCCGCCCTCCCTACGTCGTCGACTTCGTCCACTCCACGGGCACTCGCAAGGCACAATCAGCGCTGCAAATGGAGCGGGTCTGACGTCCGTCGCCGCGCCGCTTCGCCGTTCCGATCTCGCCGGCGCGGCCGCGGCGGTGGTTCTCGTACTCGCCACGATCATGGCGTTCCACGCGATTGACCCTTCGTTTTTCTGGAAGGACGATTTTCAGCTGCAATATCTCCCCGGCTCGCGCGAAGTCGCGCGCGCCTGGAGTGAAGGGTCATTCCCCCTGCTGTCGCCCTATTCCTGGTTTTGCACGGGACTCGGCGCGGAATATCAATACGGCATCTTCTCGGTTGCGCGCACCACGGCGGATATCGTTGTGTGGGCGCTTCCGCTGAGCCTCAATGGACGCGCGACCGCACTGCTGCTTTTTCATTTCGCGATTCTCGCCGCCGGCGCGTATTTGCTGGCGCGCAGCTATTCGATTTCTTTTCCAATCGCATTGATGGTCGCCCTCATCGCCAGCATCAACGGCTGGAACCTCTGGTGGGGTACGACCTGGTATCCATCCGTCGCGAGCTTCGCGTGGATTCCGTGGTACTGGATTGCACTCCGCTCCGCTGTCGCGGGGCGCAGCCGCTGGAGCTGGCTCGGTATTGCGCTGTCGCTGTATCTGATCATCGCTGCAGGATGGCCGTTCACCGTCCTGATGGCCGCCGTCATTACGGTGCTGAATCTCGTATCGCTGCAATCCCGGCCGCGAACGATCATCCCGATTGTGGGCGGCATCGCGATCGGTGGCTGTCTCGCGTCTCCAGCCGTGCTGATGCTGATCGAGTATTTCCGCTCCAGCGCACGCATGTCGGCGAGCGGTATCCTCGATTTTCTCTGGAGCGTTCCGATCACCGCATTCGGCGGCTTCGTATTGCCGACCATTCAAAGCGTATGGGCGGTATTCGTCGGCGATATGCCGCACACCGCGGTGGAGTTGACGGGCGGACTCATTCCGCTTTGCGCGATCGTTGCCGCAATCGGTTCTGTGCGCCGCGAATTTTGGCGGGCAATGCGCTATGAGCTCGTCCTGCTCACGACGCTGATTCTTCTCCTGCCCCTGCACGGCCCTAATTTGTTCCGCTGGAGTTTTCGCTGGCTGCCGCTCGTGCATCTCACGCTCGCCATTGTTGGCGCTCAGGCATTCGAGATCGTGCGCCGCGCGAGAGGGAAGGAGCCGCGGACGCTCACGGACCGGCGCAATGTCGCAACGTGGGCGGCCGGGCTGGTGGTGATCGCGTTCGCGACCGCAATCCCCTTCGATCACGATCTCGATACGACGGCCACTCTCGCGGGCGCGCTGTTCATTCTGTGCATCGTCTGGAGCGTATTCGAGAGCACCGAGCGCCGGGTCGCCGCGTACATTCCATTGGCGCTCTCGATCGTTTCCATCGCGGCGATGTTTGTGATTTTCTCGCCGGCGCGCGAAGTGCCGGGGTGGGAGTTTCCCCGCAGCGAGACGACGCTTTCGCCTGTTCATCCCAACCGGCGATATCTGAGTCTGTATGCGATCGAAAACATCATGGCCGATGGACCGGAGCGGAGGCGCAGCTTCGGAATCCGTCCGGAGTTTCTGCCGGGAAACAATGCGATGCTGATGCAGGCGCATCTCGTCAATGGCTACAGTCCCGTCGGCCCCGCTGCGATGAAGCGCCTGCTGGCGATGGAAACGCATGGCGCGATGATCCCTCGTTATCGCCAATGGGTCCTGGAGCACGCCACAGGGAACCAGGGATTTCTCGCCCACCTTGGCATCGACGGACTGATCCTTCCACGGCCGGTGTTCGAGCGTTATCGCACGCTCTTGCAAAGCCGTGGCTGGAACGAGGCCGCGCGCACGGAAGGTGCCGTCATTGTGGAGCAGCGCGAGCGCCGCAGTTTCCCGATTGCGATGGCGCGGTATGCGGTCAAGTTCCCGCAATACGAGGACGTGGGCAATTGGATCTTTGCACACAAAACGCTCGATCTGCCGCTGGCGATTCTTGCGCCCGACGGGCCTGCGCATGATGAAGCGTATGTGCTGCGCCGTATTGAACGAGTCTCCGAAGAGCGGCTGCGCACGACTGTCGACGTCGCGCCGGCCGCGCAACAGGGGAAGTCGCTCATTGTCTTCATGCGACCGTGGCTGCCGGGATGGCGCGCGACCCTGAACGGCCGTCCATTGTCGATCCTTCGCGCGGACTCGATCATGCCCGCGGTCGAGATCGATTCGCACGAGCACGGACATCTCGTACTGGAATATCGACCGGCGTCGCTTCTCATTGGAGGCACACTGGCGGTCGCGGCGCTGATCGCAATCGCGGCGGCTTCTCTGTGGACGATCCGGCGGCGGCGCGTTTCGCCATGACCGCCCAAAAGATCATCGGCGCAGCCGTCGTCGTCTCTTTCGCTGCGCTCGTGTTTTATGGAGCCGTGATCCACGAGCCGTGGTGGGACGAAGCGCAGGCATGGCTGATTGCGCGCGACGCGACGATGACCGATCTTTTTACGGAACGGCTCGCGTACGAAGGCCATCCCCCATTGTGGTACCTGATCCTGGCGATTCCTGCAAAAGCCGGTCTCCCCTACAAGAGCATGCACGTCGTCGCGGGACTCATCGCTGTCACCGGCGTCGCGCTGTTACAGAGACAACAGAACGTGCCGCTGCCGATCCGCGTCCTGCTGCCGTTCACGTTCTATTTTGCCTATCAATTCACTGTGGTCGCGCGAAGCTACGTCATTCTGGGAGCGCTCCTGATCGCGGTCGCGGCGATTTATGACCGCCGCTCGGAGCGTTTCTGGCTTTTCATCGCGATTCTGTTGGCGATGGCCAATGTCAGTATTCATGGGACCGGGATTGCGTCCGCTCTCGCGCTGCTGTTCGTCATCGACGAATGGCGCGCGCGCAGAAACGGCCGCCCGGCCGTACCGCTGCCGCGGCTGTTCCTCGGCGCCGCCCTCTTCGTCATCGATGTCGCGTTCATTGCGCTGGTGATCTTTCCTCCTGCAGACATTTCAGGCCGCTTCGACATCGGATACGCATTTCGGGCGAGCAAGCTCTGGGCAATTCCGAGCGACGCATTCATCGAGCTTTTGTTCGGGTTCGACTCGTTTGTCGGGATCGTCGCGTCGCAGCTCGCGCTTTTGCTGCTGCTGTATTGGTTCTGGCGCGCGCGCACGCTTGCGCTGTTCGCGCTGATGTTGATCTCGGTGCTGCTTCCAATCGCCGTGTATTACAGTCCCTGGCACGAAGGCGTGTTCTTTTTCATCCTCGTCACGGCCTTTCTCGTGAGTTTTCAACGCCCTGTGGATCGCCGTCTGCGCTACGTCGTGACGGCCGTGCTCGCGCTGGTTCTGATGCGGCACATTTATTGGACGATCAGCTCCTATCGATATGACGCTTCATCGGCGATGACGGGGAGCCGCGAGGTTGCGGACTACATCAAGGACCACCACATCGACCGCACGGGTCTCTTCGGTGCCGGCGTACGCTGCATCGAGGTGCAGCCTTATTTCGACTCGAGCGTGTTCGCGAACTATCACGCACAAGGAGGCGCGGCGTTCTGGGACTGGTCGGAGCGGAACCCGTGGCCGTATCCCGGTTGGAAATGGCTCGAGCGCGAGCGCACGCGCTGGATGAACCTGCAGCTGGCGCGGCGGCCTGACTATTTTCTCGTCGCGACGGGGTTCAGCGGCGATATTTTCTTCAGTGCGATGATGTCGAAGCGGCCGGACTACCGGCGCGTCAAGATTTTCCGCGGGCGCCTGTTCTGGAAAACGACGCCGATCGAGTCGATCATGTTTCACCTGTACGAACGTAAATCATGACTTCGCGCGTCGTTCCGTGGGTGGTGCTCGTGCTGTATGTGGCGGTCGTCGCATTTGCGGCGGTCGCGCACGAGCCGTGGTGGGACGAGGCCCAGGCGTGGCTGCTGGCGAGGGACGCGCCCGTCTCCGATCTCGTGGCGGTGCATCTCTCGTATGAAGGTCACCCGCCGCTTTGGTATTTGATTCTCTCCATTCCGGCCAAGGCGGGATTGCCGTACGGCGCGATGAAATGGGCGGCGATTCTCATCGCACTGACCGGCGTCGCGTTCCTGCTGTTTCGTCTGAAGAACGTTCCGCTCGCCGTTCGCGTGCTGGTGCCGTTTTCGTTTTTCGTCGCGTATCAATTCACGGTCGTCGCGCGCAGCTACGTGCTCGTGCCGCCGCTTCTGTGGGCGCTGGCAGCGATCTATGACCGGCGCGCTCGTTTGTTTCCGCTGTTCGTGTTTCTGCTCATTGCGCTGTCGAACGTCTCCGTGCACGGGCTCGGAATCGCGGGCGGGCTGTTCCTTCTGTTCCTGATCGACCTCGCGCGGCGGCGGATCGCGTTTTCCGAGCTTTCGCAACGCGCATTCCTCGGCGGCACGCTGCTCTTTGCGCTCAATTCCGTCTTCCTCATCGTCATTCTGTGGCCTCCGGTCAACCTGAAGACCGGGCCGCTCGTCGACATGTCGTTCAGCGCGGAACGGTTCGCCGAGGTGGGATTGTGGATTCTGCGGGAGATCATGTGGGGCGGATTGGATGAGATGTCGAATGCGGCGGGCATCGTCGTCCTGCTGCTGCTTCTCACCGCGTTCGCGCTGCTCATGACTTTTCTGCGGCGCCGGCAGGCACTGTTGGTCTTCCTCATCCCCACCGCCGCGATGCTGCCTGTCGCTGCGCTTTATTTCGGACTGTGGCACGAAGGGCTGTTTTTCTTCGTGCTTCTATTCGCGCTCTTCGTGGCCTGGCAACGCACGCCGGCTTCGCCGGAGCGGCGCTCGCTCGATTTCGCCGTTCTCTGCATTCTCTCGATCGTCTTGCTGCGGCATATCCAATGGGCGGCGCAGTCGATTCGCTATGACGCGACCCAGCCGTTCACCGGCAGCCGCGAAACCGCGGAGTTCATCGCCCGCAATCACCTCGATCAAGCGCGGCTCTTCGGAGCGGGACTGCGCTGTGTCGAGATCCAACCTTATTTCCCGCACAACATCTTTCGAAATTACGCGATCCCCGGGAATGCGGCATTCTGGGACTGGTCGACGGAAAATCCCTGGCCGCTGGGCAATGCCAAGGTGACGAGCTCGCGGGAAATGGGGCAATGGTTTTATCAAACCATGGCCCAGCGCCCCGATTTCGTCGTCGCGGCGATCGGCTATCGGATGGATCACCTGTACGCGCGAGCGCTCATCCGGCGTCCGGATTACCGGCTGATCGCGACGTTCAGCGGCGTGACGTATTGGAAGTCGAAACAGATCGAGATCATCGCGTTCCAGATTTTCGCGCGAAAGCGAACATAAAGAGGTGCAATGATGCGGTTCGCCCTGCTGTCGCTCGTCCTGACCTCCGCTCTCTATGCCGACTGCACCGCGCCGGTATTTCCCGCGCCGGCGACGTCGCTGCGATTCATCGAGAAGAGGCACAGTATCGCCGGCGACACACAGTCGGAAATGACCTGGAGCAATCGCCGCATCCAGGGCGATCGCATTCAGTGGACGCAGTCGTACACCGTGGAAGGGCAGGAGCCGCGCCTCGAGACCAGCCACTACCGCTGCACGGAGGACGGAATCACGCCGGTCGACGAGGGGACGACGTTCACCGGAGCTCAATACGGCAAGCACCTGGAGAGCGGCGCAACGTGGAAGTGGACGTGGGCCGGCGAAGGAATCTCGGCGAGCTACGACTATCGCGTAATTGGGCGGGAAAAGGTCACCGTTCCGGCGGGCACATTCGACGCCGTGCGCGTCGATTACACGGCGAAGGTCCTGTCGCAGACGCGCGGAGAACTGCCGCTCATCCACGGCTCGCAGTGGATTGCGGAGCGCGTGGGACTCGTCAAGCAGACCGAGGACGATCCGGCGCTCGGCCTGACGCCGGAGCAAAGCACACTGGAGCTGATCGAGGCCCAAAAAGCGAAAAGCCGCTGATTGCTCAGCGGCTTTTCATAATATCCCGGCGGCGTCCTACTTTCCCACACAGTTGCCCGCGCAGTATCATTGGCGATGAAGAGCTTAACTGCCGTGTT
>Ga0066652_100000035_pt1 | contig 98430 bp, 67 predicted proteins | sample GraSoiAngelo_101_FD_71413 | JGI IMG/M metagenome (GOLD analysis project Ga0066652, IMG submission 71413) | Grasslands soil microbial communities from the Angelo Coastal Reserve, California, USA - 14_0903_02_30cm | ecosystem: Environmental > Terrestrial > Soil > Grasslands | place: USA... | reverse complement strand
CCCGCATCCATTCCATATCTCCTGTCGACATAATTTTCCAGTGGGCCTTTGCCAAAGTACTCGATCTGCGTATATTCTTTAAGGATTCCCATTTGCATACCTACTTTTGGAATATTGGGAAGTCCCGGTTTTACCTCCAGGGTATAATCAACCTTGATCACACCACTCGGGCTAACCGTATAATCTATTTTTACCTTCGCACTGTCATTGATAAGACTAAAATTGGTAGAAATCTTCAACTCACCTTTTGGCGACTGGCCAATTGCCGCATTAGTTGGCGTTAATGTATAATTGTACCATTGCTTAAGTTTCCTGTCAGGCTTCCAACCCCTCCGATCATTATCGGTTAACGGCCTTTTAAAATGGGGAAGTAACGACATTCTAATTTGCTCCTTTCCTTTATAAATATAGGATGACAAACCACCCTCGAAAACCTTATGAACTTTTAAATTGAAATCTTCCGCTTTTGCCACAATAAAATCGTCGTTCCTGGTTATTTTGACTCCGCCTGTCTTTGTTATTGCATGCACGATGGAACTCGGCTTTCTCAATTGAAGCTGGTTGGATGCCGCTTCAAACCCTTTTGCTGCCCATGGCTCGTCTTTAGCTAAGGCAAAATGCAATTCAACATGATACCAGGCATCTGTTTCCATCTTTGGTAAGTAAGATGAAATATTTAAGACAGATTCTGTTGAAGGAGCAATGTCGATTGGAGGTAATTGTTTATTTAAAATAATATTCCCGTCTTCTCTGATCACCAATGTTGCTGTATACTCATTTACATTCTTTACTTCACTTCGATTTATTATTTTCATCAACCCCCTTACCGAATCTTTCCATTCGCATTGAATCGGCTGAAAAACTCTTTTACATTCATACATCACTGCCTTTGGCCGCCCATCTGCAGCAACCAGTCCCTTGATGGTAAAATTGTCAAAATACTTTTCACCAAAATCACCTCCGTAAGCATAATATTCAACCCCGGCTGAGTCTTTTTTCAATAAGCCCTGGTCCTTAAATTCCCAGATGCATCCTCCAATTATTCGTTTGGTATTTCTCCACTGATCCCAAAACTCTTTGATATTGCCCCCACTGTTCCCCATGACATGCGCATACTCGCAAAAGAAAATGGGACGGCTATCTCCATTATCCTGGTTTACCAGCAACGGGGCGGTATACAGGGCAGGATACATCCGGCTGACCATATCCACGTAGTACTGGTCGAGCGGGTTTTGAATGCGGTGTGAATGATCGTTGGATTTTAAATAGGCGGGATCAGAAGGATCGATATATCCTTCTTCTTTCGGGCTGCCCATAGCAGGTTCGTAATGGACAGGACGTGTAATATCGAAATCATGGACCCATGCGGCCATCGCGGCATGATTGGGTCCACGACCGGCTTCATTACCCAAACTCCAGAAAATGATTGAAGGATGATTTTTATCACGCAGGACCATGCGACTTACGCGGTCGAGATAAGCTGCTGTCCATGCGGCGTCATTGCTCAGCTTTCCTCCGAGGCCATGAGTCTCCAGGTTGGCCTCGTCAATAACCATAATTCCATATTCATCGCAAAGATCAAGCAGATATGGATCCGGAGGATAATGGCTTAAACGAATACAATTAAAATTAAACCGTTTAATAGTTTGTATATCCTGTTTAATATCGTCCCGTGACAATGCCTTGCCTTTTGTAGGATGATGATCAGGACGATTGACGCCATACAAATATGTCAATTTCCCATTTATAAGCAGCTTGCTGTCTTCTTTCCTGAATTCTATGGAACGAAAGCCAAGCTTACAACTTTTAACTTCCAATACACCTCCTGTTGAATCTTCCAGCGAAAGCACCAACGCATAAAGGTTTGGCTCTTCAGTGCTCCATTTCCCAGGATTGGAGATTTTAGTTTCCAGCAACCCAAACTTTACATTATCCAACCGCGGATAGATCTCATTGATCACTGACTCAACGGTTCTTTCCAACGGCTTTCCCAAAATGGGCTGCCCATTTTTATACAACTGCGCTTTTATAAAATAGCCTGGTACTTGTTTACCGGTAAGGTTTTCAATCCTTGGCCGGATGCTCAACACGGCATCTTTATAATCCTTATCCAGTTTCGTTTGATAAAAAAAATCGGCAATACGCAATTTCGGTTCAGCCATCAAATACACTTCACGATGGATTCCGCTCAGGCGCCACTGGTCCTGGTCTTCCAAAAAACTTCCATCACTCCACCGTATTACCCATACCGAAATAATATTTTCACCGTCCTGCAGGTAAGGGGTAATATTAAACTCACTGGATAAAAAGCTATCTTCCGCATACCCCAGGAACTTCCCATTGATCCAAACTTTATAAGCCGAACTTACTCCTCCGAAATGAAGAGAAATGTTCATATTCTGCCAGCCTGCAGGAATTGTAAATGTTCTTTGATAACAACCTACTCCATTATAGTCCCTTGGAATATGTGGCGGGTTCACGGGCCGGAAAGGATAAACCGCACTTTTATAAATGGGTTTATCATATCCCAGCATTTCCCAGTTGGATGGAACGATAATTTTTTTCCAGCCAGTCACTTTGCCTTTATAAAAATCCTTTGGCTCATCACCAGGTTTCAATGCAAAGGAAAAATCCCATTCGCCGTTTAATGATAAATACCTGCCGCTTTTTTCCCTGTCGCCAGCCAACGCATCGGCAACGGTAGCAAACGAATAGGCGGTCGCTCTTGCTGCATCCCTATTAATTCCGCTCACTGCGGGATCTTCATAAGGCTCCGTATTAAATATTACGGGAGTGTTTGGAATAGCAGCTGGTGTTTTGTCTACTAATTGGGCTCGTGAGTGGTTAGTGATGAGTAGTGAGTAGGTCACTAAAACAAGTATATTAAGTCTTTTTTTCATTGATCTTGTTAAGTCGTCTTATCTCGCAAGCGGCATCCACACAGTCATATCAGTTTGTCCACGGTTTGCCCAGGCATAATAAGGTATCAGTTTTATTTTAACCGGTTTCGTTGTTGTTGTATTGACTTCTTTATACAATGTATTTTTCCAGTTAGTTTTTTGCAATTGCCTTGCTTCGCCGATTAATCCCGTCACATTGCCGTTGTCAATTTTCATTCCTGTTGTCTGGAATTTAATTGAAGAAGGAATAACTACATCGAAAACACTCTGACCGGGAAAATCTGCAGACTCCAGGCAATATACGACGGGGCCCCGCTTAACAGCCACCTGGTTCCTGGTTTCCTCCACCAATGGATTTGCTTCGAGCAATGTCGCCGGCATATCAAGCATCAATTCAATTTTATCACCGGTCCTGACCATGCGTGAAATAAAGCCGCCGGACTTATGATAAATTCCACCAGTCTTTCCATTATAAAGTAATGTATACTTCTTACACCATCCCGGAATACGTAAATGAATGGTCGTTGCAGTTGGAGGTGCTTCTTTAATTAAGATGGTTATTTTTCCATCCCAGGGATAGTTAGTGGATTGTTCGAGCTTAATGGATGACCCGTCCTTTAGCTTCGTTGAAAGGATATTTCCTCCATACATATTTATATATAGACCGTCTTTGCCAATACTGTACATATAGCCAGCTACTTCGGCAATGGTTCTTATCGCATTTGGCGGGCAGCAGTTACTTTTACTGATATAAGATTGCCGTCCCCCACTCCATCGCAAATCATATGGGTAATCTTTTGCTGCAGCCAACGGGTTTGTATAAAAATATTTTTCCCCGTCAAGGCTCACCCCGCTTAAAACGCTGTTGTATAATTCAAGTTCCACGATATCTGCATACTTTGATTCTCCTGTCAGTAAAAACATCCGCCAGTTCCACAACACATTACCAATATTAGCACAGGTCTCATTGTGGGCTGTTAAATTGGGCAACTGGTATTCCTTCCCATAAGCCTGTTGAATTTTTTGAATAGAATCAGGTTTGTATGAAACTCCTTCGCCAGAAAGGCCGTCGTACAAAGCCCCACAACCACCGGTGATGTACATTTTATGATTCACTACATCGTCCCACATAAGGTCAAGCGTGCGCAAGAGGCTGGCATCTCCCGTTTCCGCATACACGTCAGCAACACCTGCAAACAAATAGTTAGCTCTTACCGCATGCCCGTTCACTTCCTTCATCTGCCTGAATGGAACTCTATCGGAATTGTCGTCACTTCCCTCGGACATTCCTCTTATATCGATCAGTTTTTTGACCAGCTCCAAATATCTCCGATCGCCTGTGACCCTGTATAGTTCTGTAATTCCCATGTAGTGTGAAGGGCATATTGCGTTGCGCGCCTGCTCAGGCGAAGCAGAATCATAAAAGTTAATAAGGAAGTCAGCAGCTTTTTTGGCAATCTCCAATAATGTTGTTTTGCCTGTTGCCCGGTAGTGTACGCAGGCGGCGGTCATCAAGTGGCCGAAATTATATGCTTCAAAACTCAGCTTGTCGTCAAACATTTTAGCCTGGCCGGTTTTCTTTTGTTCGATGATTGCCTTTGTATAAATATACCCGTCATCTTTTTGCGCTTTCCCGATGACTCCTATCGCATAATCCATCCAGGCATCCAGTTTTTTATCTTTTGTAGCCGCATACATAGCCGCTACGGCTTCCAGTGTTTTATAAAAATCTCCGTCGTGGAAAGAGGGACCCCGGAATTTCCCGGTTTCAAGTCCCGCCGCTATTTTGAAATTCTGAAATGCATAACATATGGTATCGCTCGTATAAATAGACCAAAGCTGTGGCACCATTACATCGCGACAAACCGCAAAACGTTCAGCCCAAAAACCCTTTGTCCATTGCACATCTCCTATTCCAACACCGCTGAGTTTTGCATAGGGACTTTGTGAAGTGTTCACCAGGCCGTTTTGCGGGCACACACGCAAAAAACCAAAAACAATCGCTCCCGTTATTATTATTCGTTTCATAATTTTTATGCCTCCTGGTCAGGCCACTTAAGTGGCCTGACCGTTTAACGCGAATTCGTCTATAAAGCGCTATAATTCATTACGTACTCAACACCAGGTTGAATAGTAATTTCGTAAATATTTTCCCCTTTGTTTATTGCTGTGACATTCTTCCCGGTAGGTAGCGTTTTACTTTTTATCCGAACAGTTCCAATGCCGGTCTTACCAGTTACCTTAACCTGTTCACGGCTTACATAGATCTCTATATCGCCTTTTGGTGTCGGCACCTTTCCCTCCATCCATTGCAATCCACCCAAATTGGGTTCTACATCATAAGTCGCGTAACCTGGTGATGCCGGTTTTACACCGAGATAATATTTACCCAACAGGTAAATAGGACTGGCACCCCAGGCATGACACAGGCTTTTTCCAAATTCCCTTCCGTACATCGAATAGTGCTCAGCTCCTTTCTTACCGGGATTGTATTCTTCCCAGAAACTTGTCGCACCGAGTTTCAGCATACCACCCCAATAATCTTTCATTTCTTTCAACACATAGCTTTGCTCTCCCATCGCACATAATGCTTCCAGTTCGTAGAACCGCATATAGGGGGTCGTAATCTTTTGAATGTTTTCATTCAATAAAACCGACTTCTTAACGGCCTGCTTCTGGGATTCGTTAAAGTAATTAAAAAAAATAGAGAACATATTCGAATACCTGGTGACATTGTCTGTTTGTTTTCCATCTACACGGCTATGTACCAAAGCCTGTTTATTTTCATTCCAGTATAACTCAAATAGTTTCTTTCGCAGTTCTTCTGACAATTTTTTGTACCTGGCTACCCCGGTTGCATCATCCGCAATGCCGGCACACAGACCCATTGTCTCTAAACTACGGGCTAACAGCAATTGTTCGAAACTTACTTCGCCTTTTTTGCTGAGGCCTGCTGCCCAGTCAATAAATATCCAGTCGCCAGGAAGCCCCTTCATCAATCCATTTTCATCTCTACGTCCAATGCAGTATTCCATCAATGATTGCATGCGGGGGTAGAACTGTTGAATAAAGGTTTTATCGCCTGTATATAAATAATAGTCATAAATCCCAAGAAACCAGTAAAAGGTATAATCCATGATCGTATTGATATGGGCCGTCACGGGATCTTTGCCACGCAAAGCCAGCAGGGTCCTGGTAACAGTCTCATTATCGAAGTATAAGTAATAATTCATGAGGTAGCTCTGGTAAGCATCGCCGCTCCAAACCCAGCGGTCACGCTTGATACCATCAATGAAGAATTCCCTTGTATTCAGGTGAAAGGTATACTTCGCCACCTCGTAAATCTTATTGATCTCTTCATCATTACATCTGAAGCTCCCTCTTTCCTTAACATCAGCATATTCATATAACATGGAGACAGAGTCGAGACTAACCGTTCCCTCATACTGCACATTTATATACCGGAACGCTTTGGACAGTCCCAGGGTTTCCTCTTTTTTTATCGTATTATTTACATCCAGCCGATCCAGCGTTTCACAATGATCAGCAGATAATGCTTCTTCTCTTGACTCGCCATAATACACGGACAATTTTCCCTTGCCTTTTAATCCATGCAGCCTAATAAACCCAAATGTCTCTTTACCAAAATCAACAAACAATGATTTGTTTCCTTTTGTGGTTGTTACAGGCGAATTCTTTACAACAGGCAATTTAAAAGCAGAAGGCAGCTGAGAGGGCAAATTAAAATTCCAATAGCCTGCCTTTAACCATTTGGTGGCTGAAACGTCGGAGGTCTTACCGCTTTCGTCGATCCATTCCTTGTCTTCAAAGGTTACCAGCCAGGATGAATCCGAAACAACTGATTTGCCTTTTACAAATACCGCCGGCACATTGCCCCGGTTAAACACTTTTATATTGATCTTATGTTTGCCGGCGGGGACAATGATATGTCCGGGGCTGCCCTCGAATAATTTGCCGTCCAACTTTACATTGTATTCACCTTCAACGTAAATATTTACCTCTTCCTGCTGTGGCACGTCAAAAACTTTATGAAAATCCACCAGCACATAATGTGCATCCATTTTCCAAAACACCGGATAAAATGTTCCTCTTTCAGTGCGCCGGTTTTGCATTTTGTTGGCAAGCTCAATCTCGAAATCACCGGGATACCAGATCCAGGTAGCTTTCTGTGCAACAGCAAATTGAAAACTGAAAAGCAAAAAGTAAAAAAGAGTTAGACGGCGAAGCATCCCACTATTTTTAACCTGATAGCCATCGGGTTTTGAATCGTCATTGTGATCCGCTGAAAGGCGGAGAAGCAAAGTAGCTTTGAATTGGCTGTATATCATCAGAACATTTTTAAAATCCATTAAAGTAAATATATAAACTCACCATTACGATTATCAATGCGATCCATACACGCCATACCAGCTTGGTTGGTTTGGGAAGATCTGCTTTATTTATCTCAACGGCTGTAACGGGCTTTTTATCCAGCAGTGAAATCAGAACGGCTATTATGAACAACAAGGCAAAAATGTAAAAAGATAGCAGCATATAATGTGGCCAGAAGCCGTATTCCTTTGAAGGAAAAACCCAAAGATATAGAACCCCGATACCGAGACTGATGGCCGAGCCCCCCGATAGAGTAAAATTAACGGCTGCTTTCGTGGTGCGCTTCCAGAAAACAGATAATAAAAACACAACCGACAGAGGTGGCGCTATGAAACCCAACACGGCCTGGAATACGTCAAAGAGATTTAATCCCCTGATGCTATCAATAGCAATAGCCATCATAATAGCGAAAAAGCAACCAGCCAGCACGGTAATGCGGCCAACTTTTATGATCTGCTTGTTAGTAGCTGATGGATTTATTTTCTTTACATAGAGGTCCGTCGTGAACACTGTGCTGAGCGCATTCAATGATGATCCAATTGTGCCGACCAATACTGCGATCAGGACAACGATAACCAACCCATTGAGACCCGCTGGAAATAAATTAGTTACCAGGGTCATATATGCTTCATTGGGGTCTTTGAGATTTGGGAACAACTCAAAACAAACAATGCCCGGAATAATAAAAAGAGGCAACGATAATATCTTTAACCACCCGATAAAACTTACACCCAACTGTCCCTGTTCCAGATTCCTGGCACCTAATACAGATTGCACCATTGCCTGGTCTGTACAAAAGAATGCAACAGCAGCAACCGGGTAGCCCAATAATATCGCGGGCCATGGATAATTTTTATCACCTGCTGGATGAATCAGGTTCCAGTAGCCGGATGGTGCCCCATGGAAAAGGTCTGATATCCCTCCCACTTTGTTGACACCGATGATAGAAAGCATAAAGGAAACGGCGATCAGCAGGATCATCTGGAAAACATTTACCCTTGCGATAGCTTTTAATCCCCCTGCAAAAGCAAACAAGCCGGCAAACAGCACCAGCACAATGACCGATTGCCACATGGGAATTCCTAATATCTGTCTTACTAAAAAACCTCCAGCAAATAATCCCAGCGATAGCCATGAGATCATGATCTTAATTAAGGCATACCATGCCAGGATATTCCTTGTGCCGTCCCCATACCGTTGTCCCATGAACTCAGGCATCGTGGTGACTTTACTGGCGAGGTATCTCGGTGCAAAGACAATAGCAAGCAGGAATAAGAATACAAATGCATACCACTCGAAATTGCCGGCGACAATACCCGTGGTATAACCGATACTTGCAAAAGCCAGCAACATCGAAGGTCCCACATTAGTACCCCACATATTAAAGCCTATACTGTACCAGTTAAGGGATTTACCCGCAAGAAATAGCGTCTCATCCTTTTTTTTCCTCCCAAAACTGGCTTTGTAGCCAATAAATAATAGTATCAGAAGGTAGGCTGCAACTATTACATAGTCTATCGTTTGGAGTTTGGAAAGGATGCTGTTCATGACGTGCGCGGTGATGGATGAGCAGTGAGTAGAGAGTGAGATAAACCGTACTCAGCTAATATATCGCTTATTTTTACCGGTAGCCCGGTATTTAAACTTCTATCCATTGCCTGCATTAGTGCGATGGTCCCAATTCCTTCTTTCAAATCAGGATAGGCAGTAAAGTTTTGCTCTATTGAATCGACGAAATACTCCAGGTAATTCTGGTATTCCCCTGCGTGATGCGATTGTCCTTCAAACCGGAAATAATATTTTAACGTGGCATCGCCCCAGGTCTGCATCATTTCTTCGCCCGAATTAGTTGTAACTGCGTATCGCAGCTCATGGTAATCAGCCTGGCTTGCCCCCTCTGTTCCTCTCAAGACGCAAGTCATGCCGCTGTCTCTTTTTGTAGGTTGTACAGGCCCGGTATAACTACCACTTACTCTCGCTATTCTTCCATCCGCTGACTTAAAAATAAAATGCATAGTATCCTCGTTCTTCAACCCGGCTTTTTTTCCATTTGGGCTGATCGTCCCATAACCCATTACTTCTTCAATACCGGGTAAGTACCACCTGATAAAATCAACCGGGTGACTAAGTCCCCCATACAACCATTTGAATGATTTTTCCAGGGCCCATTTCTTTTCAAGGAACCAGCGATGATCCGCGTTATAATGACTCTCTATTGTGGTCAACTCTCCAATGATACCCTCTTCGAAATCTTTTCGTTGTTTTTTAAAAGGTTCAAAAAATCTCGAACTCTGTCCTACAAATACCTTTTTCCCGGCTTTGTTTTGCAATTCCACTAGCTCATTTGCCTTACCCAGGTCATCAATAAAAGGTTTGGTACAAACAACATGTTTGCCATGCATCAATGCTTCTTTAACATGCCCGGCGTGTAAATGGTCGGGGGTATAGATGGCAATGATATCGATGCCCGCATCATTCAGCATATCCTCATACTTCGTAGTGTAGTCATAGACCTTAAACTCATCAGCCCTTTGCCTGCACAGATCGAGATTTTGGTCGCAGATCATTGCAAGCCTCAGCTTATCGCTCTGCAATGCAGCCGATATAGTGCTACGACCTTCGCCTAATCCCAATATTCCGATTGTCTTCATGTTTAGAGTTCATATTTTTTTTAAAAACACCCATGTCTCTCCCTTCTTTGTTCCCTCTATGCCTTCCTGGTACTTACCCATTATCTTGTTCCATTCAATCATTTTCGGATTACCCTCAGTTGTTTTTGGGTTGAGCTTATCTAAACTCTCTCCCTTCGGAATACTGATTACAAGGATCAGCTGCCTTCCGTTCCTAAAAATCAGCAATTGCTGAAAGTTTGCATTGCAAAATCCTCTCGCTATATCCGGCCATTTTTGAAATTGAGTGGCATGATAGTCGAGATATTGCTGCTGTAATTTTTTATCAGCGACAAGATTGGCTGTTAAAATAATATGATCCCATTGTTTGGCAATCGTTTTGTCGCTACAATGTTTCAGTTTGCTATACTCATAAAAAAGATCATTATACCATTTCACTTCAACCCCGGGAAAATTGCTTCGAAGCCTGTTCTCCAGCACAGAAATATCCCGAACTTTATTAAAGATCACATAATAGTTCCTCCATTGATAAACAGATCCCGTATCAATTTTATTTTGAAGAAGTAAATACTTCAGTTTACGGAGGTCAAAAGCGTCATTTTCCTTTGTTATCAATTCAATTACCTCATCATGCTCTTCGTTGACCGGGAGGTTAAGCTTTAATGCCGTCCTTTCTTCGACGAGATATTGATAAGAATGTTGCAAGCCGGCATCCTGTTTTACCCGCTCATCTACCTGTGGTCCATTGTTGGACCATACATTACCGGAACTATTGGCATTCTGCAAATATTTTTCAGAGGGAGTCCAGTTATCTTTTACCGTAAAATAAGATGAGCCTTCATCGGTATAAAGATAAAACCAGTGCGAAGGAAGATGAGCATAAGGAGCTTTGTAAATGCTGTCAACATAATTTTCAATGATCACGGAGCCGGGTTGGGCGCTTAAAGTATAAATACCCGCGCAATCGTAATTGTGTTTCCCGTAGTGATGTATTTTGTTGGCGACAATTTTGTTATTCTTCATTGCGTTGGTGGCGGCGGTCCAGCCCCAACCCAAACTGATACCTGTATAGGAAACATTTTCTATCTCGTTATGTTCAATTGCAGTGTTTCTTGCATACCCTACACCAATACCAACGCAACTCCAGTCTTCGTTTGAAATGTCGGTGATAAAATTATTACTGATGATCATCTTATCACAAACTTCCCGTTCATCTTTGGGATTATATGGTAGATGGATCTCTGTTGCTTCATCGGAATATACACCGGCGAGTATGGCAGTGCCGCCGATGTCTTTAAATAAATTTCCATTTATTCGATTATCATGCACTCCTTTGTTATAGTCCAATCCTGTTGATGCAAGATGTTCGAAGCGACAGTTTTCAAAACCCGTACTATCAGCATAAGAAATTTCAATGGCAGCAGACGGCCGCCCGATCCATGCCTGGTTGTCTAATGTAGGTTTTTCTTTGGTACCCGCAGGGTTCAGTTTATAGGCCTCCGTCATGTACATTCCAACCTGGTGGGGAACATGCCCATAGTGAGAAGGCCGCAGCGAGCCTGTATGTTGAAACGAAATTCCATTGATATAAATATTCTTTACGGGATTACCTGCTGTCCCCTGTATGCTGACCAATGTTTCCAGGAAAGGAGCAATGACCGGTACTTTCAACAAATCTTCGATCTTACGGGGCCAGTAATATAATTTTCTATTTGCGATATCGAGATACCATTCGCCCGCCTGATCCAGGAACTGGATGGCATTAGACAAATAAAAAGCTGAATTGCCTGTTTCTTTAGAGATCCAGGGGGCGGGCCAGGGATGTTCGCTTTGAATCTTACTTTCCGGTTGGTAAAAAAATAATTTAGCGGTGTTGCCTTCCATTTCCATTTTCTTTATCCGCAGTATGGCAATAGCCCACCATTGATGAATAAACATTTCAATCCCCGCTATATTTTTTGCAGAAAGGTTTTTCGGTGCAGGAATACGGCAAGTCTCTTCATCTTTATCCCAGCTTAATATCCTGTCCATAGTTTCGCCGTTCATATTTTTTGCACGAACAGCTTTTTGATCGTTGATCCATAATTGCCGGAATTCAAATAACATTCCGTTGATTAAAGGCACCTCGGCCATCCAAACTTTTCCTTTTGCTACAGTGGGTAATCCCGGGATTGAAGAGTTTATTTTTTTCCATCCCGATATTTTTATGCCGCCGCTCAGGACGGGTTGTTCACCCGGGGCGGCTTCTATATAAGTCGGGCTCGCATCTGTTCCGGTATCTTCGGGGCGAATAACTACAGTTTCATATAATTGATAAGTTCCACCCCTTAGAATAATATGAATTCCGTTACCGACAGCTGCGTTATTCAATCTTCGTAGTTCTCGTGCTTTTCTTAGTGCGGCCGATATAGTAGCCAGTGGATTGTCTTTTGTTCCGGGGTTTGAATCAGATCCATTAATGGCCACATAGATCTCAGCGGTATTGCCGGATAAGGCTACCAGTATAAAAAATGCGAAAACGCATCGTGGCAATCGTTTCATTAACCTGTTATTGTTGCTGATGAATGGCGTTGGCAAGCAGGCATTTAGCCCACTAAATGTACCTAAGTCGTTGACCCTGAAAAATGCAAGTATTTGCTATAATGATGGAGGATATTACTATTTCCGGTCCCTTGACTCCGGCTCAGGTAGGGTCTAAAAGCAGGACGGGATGACAACTTCGTGGGAGCATGAAATCTTTCTTCGACAGCTCCCTAGGACTTGGTCAACCCGCCCTGCTTTAGTAGGCATTGTTATTTCAACCTCGAGGGATCTCCTTTCACCATTGTACTGCCAAAAAGAACTTTTAAAAAAGAGGAAAACCTCATGCTTCTAAACCAGCAAGCAATTAGTTTAGTACAATCATGTTTATTCCCGAAAAAAGATTTTGTGTTTATATAATTACCAACTTTACTAAGAAGGTTTTGTATACCGGCATAACAAACAACCTTGAACAACGAATAACGGAGCACTATATGCAAAGAGGAACCCGAAAATCATTTACAGGCAGGTACAATGTATTTTATCTAGTCTACTATAAATATTTCGACTACGTTCTTAACGCGATCGCATGGGAAAAAGAAATAAAGGATTGGAATAGAAAGCGAAAAGAGGCCTTAATCACTGCATTCAATCCAGAGTGGAAGCTTCTTAATGAAGAATTATTTGGAAAATGGCCACCGGATAAGTTGTTTCATAGGGGAGACCGGTATTCGAAGTAGGTCCCTCGCTCCTAATTCTTTGAAGAGTCCTAATGCGGAACGGGATGACGAGGTGATAGGAATCAATCCTGGAAGATCTTCTTCAAATAGGCAGCGTTCGCTCCATAATTGTACTTCGTATCGGAAGGCTTTTTAGCATCGCGGCTTCGTTCGATCACCAGCCAACCGCTCCATCCCATTTCATCTAATGTCTTTTTGACTTTGAACATATCGATCTGCGGATCATTTTCCAGCCACACGCTGTCCTTGTTCGTTGCATGTATCATGCAGATTCGGTCCCTGCCGAGAATCTTTAGCTCACTGATCAGATCTCTGCCTTCTTTCAGGGGATTGGAGAAATTGAAATAGATTTTTATTGCAGGTGAACCAATCTCCTTCAGCAACTGCACTTCCTCTTTTGCCGATAACGCAGTCTCAATCCCAATTACCACGTTGGCGGCCTGGGCCATTTTGCCTGCTATTTTCAGTCGTGCAATGACTGAATCCCGTACCCCCGGCTTCTTCCTCAAATCGCATTGCACACCCAAAGGCAGGAAGGCCGTCTTTACATTCATCAGTTGCATGGTTTTTATGCAATCCTCGATGCTCCGTTTATATTCCTCGCGGCCACAGAACGATTGCGCATAATACCCGGTCATCGCTAAAGAAAATATCTCGACATTATTTTCTTTAGCTGTCTTTAAAAATAATTCACGTACAGAGTCAGTAAGCAACTGGTTGTCAAAGGTGGGTCTTGTGCCAAGGCCTCCCATGTCTACCTCCACACCATCAGCTTTTAATTGCGCAGTTAAAGTGATAGCGCCTGGTTTTTGCCTTTTTAATAACATCAAATCAATCAAACCAACCTTATATCGCTGGTTAGATTTTGATTTTTGAACCTCATCGTCGAACAATTTTTCCAGGTTATCAAAACCTTTAATGGCGCGTGAAGGCAATTTTTCACCTTTGTCTCCGAAAACATAAAAAGCATTTTCAGGTTCAATAACGATGGTTGTATCAACAATACTTCCATCCGTCGCCTGGATTGCCTTTAAATTCAGTTTGAGATGCTTTGCAAAAAACTCATATACTGCTTTACGTTTATTAAACCCAAAATCATGTTTTTCGAGAGGTAAATGGACGTTGGTGACATTATCGCCTTTGCCATACCAGTTATATATTTTTTCCAGGTACAAAAAATCGTGTTCGGGCATATGATCCGTCCAATCGCCGCCATCGCTTACTACCAGCTGTGGTTGCGGGGCGGCCATGGCAGCAATTTCCAGGTTGTCGGTACGACCGCCACATCCATGTACATCTTCACCGCTTTCACAGGGGCAGCCACCATAGAAATATGAGGACAGGTTCACAACGGGCGCAGAAACTTTGATACGTTGATCCAAAGCGGTCATAAAAACGGTATGTGTCCCTCCGCCACTTCCGCCAACTATGGCAACACGGTTTGTGTCGGCATCCTTTTGCGCCAGTAAATAATCAAGTATCCGGATGCTGGCTAATACCTGTAATGTCATCGAGAGACTACGGCGATGATCTTCAAACTTAAATTGAAGCATTGATTCGCCCCAGGCAAACATGTCATAATTAAAAAGCATGGCGCCCATTTTGGCTATGGCCGCGGATGTATACTGACAATCGGCGCGATAACGATGTTTATCCCAGTGCCCCTGGGGGTGCAGCACCACTGGAATCTTTCCCCTGTATGTTGCCGGCTTATAAAGTGACCCATTGACCCAAACCCCGGGTAATATTTCAATCGCTATGTTCTCAATAGTATACCCATCCATTTTCCTGAAGTTGGCTTTGATAGGCTCTGTGCCTGGTGAAGCGGGTAAATGAGTTAGTTGTAAAGCCTCCAGCAAACAGGGTTTTAGTTCCTGTTTTCTTTTTTCCCACTCATTAATTGTTTTGTACTGAGAAGCGATGCGATCCAGCTCGGCCCAGCCTTCTTCAACATTCCAGCGGTAATATTCATAATAACTCAACTTATATACCTTATCCTTTTCTTTCTTCGCCTTCATATCCAATGGTGTCAACACATTGTCCAGGGTTGTTTCCACATCATTGCGATAGCGCCAGCCGGCATAGTTTACCCATTTGTTGGTTAACATGCTGTCGGCATATTTGATCGTCACTCCATATTTTTTTTGTATGTCGATTAACACTTCTTTAAGCGGCTTGCGATAGAGATTATCGGTGTTTTGTTGAGAATAAGAAGTTGTAGCCCACAAAGACCAAAAAGCGAAAAATAAGACAAAGAGTTTGGCGCAATACCGATACTGATCCCGATAGCTATCGGGACCATCGGGACTCTCGGGACTATCGAAGGAGTGTCGTAACGCTAGCCCATCCTTCACCAGGCTCAGGACTGCATCGGCCGGTACATAAAAAGATTTTTTCATGTTGTCAATATTTACAAATGCCGGTTTGCTTTCCAACTGCTGTATAATAAGTTTTTATCCAGCGCAGGTTTGGGGAAAAACAGGCTGGCAATATAGCCTACCCCAATTACCACCAAATGACTATATACACCCAGCATTAATATATGATGCGTAAAATTATATTTACCGAAATCCAACAGCAATTTTTTTTCATGGACACCAATTGGCGTCGACGTTAAAAAAGCCCAGGCTGTAAATAAAATACAGGCGATGATCCCGATGTTCACTCCCTGGCGATTGGCCCTGCCGCTGAACAGGCCGAGCAGGAAAATACCGACAATGCCGCCGGAGAAGATTGCATACAATGTAAAAACTACACCGAGCACTCCTTCGTTGCCCGTCACCAGGTACAGGCAACCGATACCCACAGCAATAACACCTGAAATCACAACCATTGACTTACCAACAAACAGGTATTGCTTATCTGGCCTGTTGGGTTTTAGTTTTTTATAATAATCCTGCACTCCGACCGCCGCCAATGAATTAAGGTCAGCGCTAAGACTACAGATAGCGGCTGATATCAATGCGGCGACTATGAATCCAAGAATACCTGTTGGTAATTGCGTCATCATAAAATAAGGGAACACCGATTCTGCTTTCGTTCCTGCAGGCAGGCCCTGTTGTTTATAGAATACAAATAAGGCTGTACCAATAAACATAAACATCGTCCATATTGGGATGGTCAATGAAATACCTAACATGGAAGCGCGGATGGCAGACTTATCGGTTTTAGCGGTAAGATACCGTTGCACCACAGTTTGATCCGTGCCATATTTTTGAATAGCATAAAATGCACCATTGATCACCATTACGATCAAAGTGAGTTGTGTTAATTTCAAATCATAAGGACCGAAGCCTGCCCGGTTATTCTCCGATGCTACTTTAAGCGCTTCTGGTATGCCCCCTTTTATTGAAAGTAACAGAATGCTGAGACAGATAATGCCACTGGCAAATAACATGAATCCCTGGAAAACATCTAACCAGATGACGGCTTGCATGCCGCCTTTCAGGTTAACGATGATCAATATCAATCCAACAACTGCCAGGACGAAGGATGATTTAATATCAGTCATGCTGCTGATGGCCACTGCGATCAGGTACAGGACTGTACCCATTCCTGCAAACTGGCGAAGGATAAAAGAAAAGGAGCTGTAATACCGGGCAAACCCCCCAAATCGTCTTTCAAAATATTCATAGGTACTGAGCCCGATAACTTTTCTATACAAAGGAACTATAAACCAGATCGTGCCTGCCAATACAATTGGCACCATCAGGCCCTGTACCAATAATATCCAGTTGCTGCTAAAACCCTGTGCCGGGTAACCCAAAAATGTTACACTGCTTATCAATGTAGACAACAATGACAGGCCCAGCGCCCAGGATGGAAAATTGCCCTTGGATAAAAAATAATTTTCAGTAGTGTTTTGTTTTTTGGAAAAGCGAAAGCCCAGGTATAAAGTAATACCCAGGACAACCAGGATGATGCAATAGTCTATGAAGTGAAGATGGCTCATAGTCAATCGTTGTACAATCGCTTTATTTCTCCGGGCAGTTCATAACTTCCTGGTTTAACAGTGATGTACATATTATTTGCTTTCATGCGAACTACTCCTCTTTGCAATTCATTTACCGCAGAAAGTTTTTTGATGCCTAACTCGTTTAATACGGCAGCAGCCGTTGAACCACCCTCAATAAACAACTCGCCGATATCTCCTTTCTCTATGATTCTCGCGACGACCCTGGCCATGACCGTTCTCAGGAGTACAGGTGATACGTTCCAGGGATTCACATCTTCATCATTAATGGCAATAACGGCCTTTTTGTATTCAGTTAACATTCTTACTACCTGTTCATACCAGGGTTCGTTATCTATTCTCCCCGTCTCCATCATCGCCGGAGTTAAATAGGATACACAGTTTAGTTTGTGCCTTATGTTTTTTACAAATTCGCGGCTTTTACCAAATGCTGTTCCGCTTACATACAAATGCGGTAAAGCGACAGAGGCTGCGGGTTTGAAGGATGGGGTAAATTCCCTGTCAAGTAACGCGCTGAAAAAATCACCAGCCCCAGCCAGCAACCAGCTATTGTCAACTTTTTCCGCCCAGGCAACGATATCATCCCCTGATTCCGCTTCACCCACGACAATTCCTTCTTCGGCCAGAACATCGGTAGGTTTTGCCATGCTAACCCGGTCCGGTCCGGCGCGTAACATCCGCAAAACAGATGAGTCAGTTATTGCAAATTCGGGATCCGTTCCAAAATCGGTTTCGCTGATCAGTTCTCCATCGATGAAATATTTTCCATCACGAATGGTCCGGCCTAATGATGGATTAGCCCCAATTATCAATGCTCTTTTCAATCCCAACTGCTTCATTTCGGCCTTCAATTCATCAAGTACATGTCCACGAAAAACGGAATCAATCTTTTTATATACGCGATCCGGTGTCATTAACCTGACTTCTTTTGCAATACGATCACTAACTGACCTGGCATTTTCTTTATTCATTGATCTGCTATCCGTGCAGACCACAAAAAGGGAAACACGAACATCATCAGTTTGTACAGATGACATAAATAGTTCAGTGGCGAGGTTGTATCGCAAACCTATCCCGGCTAATTCAGCCGCGCCTGTAAGATCGTCTGCAATGACAACAATCATTTTTTATTCTTACTTAATTGAACCGCGCTTTCAATAGCCAGTATCATGGCATCTGCACTGGCAATTCCTTTCCCGGCAATTTCAAAGGCAGTACCATGATCAACCGATGTCCGAATGATAGGCAGGCCCATTGTTATATTTACTCCTTTTACACTATCCATTTGCTTTTTTTCAGCATTCCATTTGAAGCCGGCCAGCTTAAAAGGAATATGTCCCTGGTCATGATACATGGCTACCACGCCACCATAAGCCCCAGTTGCAGCTTTGGCAAATAAGGTGTCGGGCGGAACGGGACCTTCCACATCATACCCGAGTTTCCTGGCTTCTTCCACCGCCGGTAAAATCTCCATCTCATCTTCAGTGCCGAATAAACCGCTGTCGCCTGCGTGTGGATTCAGCCCTGCAATTCCAATTTTTAAGTTCTTCTCACCCAGGCTGATCATTCCATTATATAATAGTTGCGTCACTTCGATGATGCGCTCTTTTTTCACGAGATCACAAGCCTGTCGCAACGATACATGCGTTGACACGTGTATCACTTTCATTTTGTCCTCTACCAACAGCATGGCATATTTCTTTGTGCCGGTAAAATGGGCATAGATTTCTGTATGGCCGGCAAAATGATGACCTGCTTCGTTAATAGCTTTTTTATTAATGGGGCCGGTTACGGTAGCATTCACCTCTTTGGCCAGCGCCAGCTCAATAACTTTTTTTATTGCCTGGAAAGATGCTTCGCCGCACATGGCAGATATTTCTCCCAAAACCAATTTACCTATATCAACATTTTTCAAGTCGAATACATCGATCGTTCCCCACTCAAATTTTGCATCGGTCACTTTATCAATAACGTTCACTTTTGCTTCAAGTTCCAGTCTTTCAATAATATCTTCAAAAACAGATGCATCACCGGTTAAAAAGGGTTTACATATTTCATGGATCTTCCTTTCAAGCAATGCTTTTACCGCTATTTCCGGCCCAATGCTGGCAGGGTCGCCCATTGTAATTGCTATGATCGGCTTTCCTGCCATCTTTTATACTGATTTTAATTTGTACTGAAGCGCAAGTTCCGAATTCCTTCTTTCAATTTAGTTTCCTCGGTTGGCAATGATTGCAATGGCGGCATTACTATCGCTTCGCATAAACCTTTTTCTTTCATCAATACTTTTAAAGCCCATAAGCTCTCCCCTAATGTTTTTCCACCCTGGTACAGGTCGCCATAGACATCAGATAACTGCTGCATCTCATAGGCCTTAACATGGTCATCTTCATCAACCGCTTTTAGCATGACTGAATATATTTCGGGAACCAAATTGCCGGTACTCGGGATTATTCCATCGCTCCCACCAATCAATGCGCTGGCAGATCTTGCTGCCCATCCCAGGAAATGTCCAAAATCCTCTCGATCCTTCCATAACGCCAGCGATTGTAGCAACCGTTCTTCGTTTCGTTCTGAATCCTTGGTGGCGACTATATTGGGATGACGGCTCAATTCATCAATAAGCGTAAGTGGGATGCTCATATGGGTAGTAGCCGGAATGTTGTAAATGATCACTGGCGCTTTTATAGCCTCAGCCAGGTCAATGAAATATCTTTTCATCTGGCTTTCAGATAAGGTGTAATAAGATGGCAGGGTTGCTGCCACCGCGTCCACTGCGTTATCAAAACAAAACTTTGCAAAATCTACCGAATCATTAAAACAATCCGATGAAATACCGGCATATAAAACGGTATTACTCTTTTTTATTGCGGCAGCTTTCCTGACAAACGCCTTCTTAATTTCTATAGGTAATGAAACCGCCTCGCCAGTAGTACCTAAAATAAAAGGGGATACGTCGTGATGGTAAAAATTGGCAAATATTTTTTCTACTGCCCTTTCATCCAATTGATAGTTGGCGCTTAGCGGCGTGATAGCCGGAATAATAACTCCTTTGTATCTTTTATTCTTTCTCATCAGTAAGCGGCCTTATAAATTTCGATTGCATCTTTTTCTTCTATCAGTCGCGGGTTATTTTTTAGTAGACGTTGGATCTTCATCGCATCGGCGGCCATTGCAGGGATAGCTGACCCGGGCACATTCACTTCTCTTAATCTTAAAGGAAGTCCACAAGCTTTGATCAGTTCTTTTATTTTTTGCACACCCGCACAAGCAGTCGCTTTATCATCTTTTTGCCTTTCACAACCCAAAGCTATTGCCACTTCTGCATACCGTTTTACAGCAGCTGGAACATTGTACTCCATTACGTAAGGCAGCAACAATGCGTTGGATAACCCATGCGCAAGGTGAAACATACTTCCCAATGGATAGGATAAAGCATGAACGCCCGCGGTATTTACGGGTCCGAGGCAAAACCCGCCCAACAAACTGCCCATGGCTACCTGTATTCTTGCCTCCAGGTTATTTCCGTCTTTCACGGCCGTTTCAATATTGGCCGCGATCAGCTGCATTCCCATGTACGCATACATATCGATAAAAGGCAAAGCAAATTTATTAGTATATGCCTCCAGGCAATGTGTCAGCGCATCGATACCGGTTGCCGCGGTTATGGCCGGAGGAACAGAAACGGTGAGCATTGGGTCAACATACACAATGTCCGGGACAAGATAGGGACTAACGATTCCCTTCTTCTGGTTATCATCGTCAACTAATATTGCATTCGGTGATACTTCGCTGCCTGTACCTGAAGTGGCAGGAACGCAGATCAACTTCTTTTTTCTTCCTTTCAATAACCCAATGCCAACATACTCTTTCAGCGACTGCTCATTTTCCAACTGTACTGCCACCAGCTTGGCGATATCCAGTACACTTCCACCACCAATTCCAATTACCATATCAGGATTGAATGGCGTTACCGTCTTCATCAGCTTTTCAAAATCACTGAACGATGGCTCCTGCACAATGGAAGAATCCGACAGAACTGTAACCTGGTTTTGCTCCAGCTTTATTATGAAATCAGCGATAGCCTCTTTTAAGGGTGCAATGGTGGCAATAAAAACTTTCAATGGTTTCAATTCCAATACGTCTTCCGCAAGATGTTTCAATGATCCATTACCAAAAACAAGTTTGCCCGGAAAAAATATCTTCAGTTCGTTATCTTGCATTTTATTTGTTCAAATTATATGGCAGGATCTAACGGCACCTTGGGTAATAACAGGCTTGCAACGTCCACAGGCCTGGTCCCCAATTTTTCGCACCAGGTCTGAAAGCTATCATAAATCTCATCAAGTGTTTGCTTTTGCTGGGGTGTAAGTTCCAGCGCCGTCGCCCGGCTGATCGTCCTGACAGGCAGACCCCTCTTACGGAGGAAATATTTTGCACTCATTGGGTAAGCGACATGAATCAGCGGATCCACACGGGTGATCTCCGATTGCAACCATTTCACTTCCTCCTGTTTGTCAGGGTTAGTAGCATTGTTCACCATCCATACCAATATCTCGGGATAAAAATTCCCTGAAATAGATGACATTCCCCTGGCTCCCATTTGCAATGAATACATTCCATTGGGCGAATGAGCATCATAAAATTCAAATTTACTGTCGGCTGATTTTACGACCTCAAGTTTTGCTTTTACGCTATCTAAACTAATTGAAGTGTCTTTATGATATACAAACCGGTTTGAAGATAATAATGTCCTGAATACCTCCGTACCCAATATCCGTTTGTAGGGTGCCGGGCATTCATACATTCCCAGTGGAATGTTGCCAGTTAGTTTAAACATCTTATCAAAATTGCGAAGCAGTATTTCATCACTGTCTTCGACATTCGCATAGTGACCGGTAATCAGGATTGCGGCATCAATCCCTGTATCATGTATCTTTTTGGTAAATTCTGCCTTGTCTTCGATCGTCAACCCGAACGATGAAGTAGCCACCACCGGTACCCGGCCATTAACGTACCGTACCACGTGTTCGGTCAGTTGTAATCGTTCGTCTTCGGTAATGCTGTACATCTCACTGCTGAGACAATTAGCAAAAAAGCCTTTTACGCCAGCAGCAAGATAAAAATCGATCAATGTGCTGACGGCATCGAGATCAACCTTCGCCTTTAAATTGAAAGGCGTGATCATGACCGGCACAAACTTCTTATCAGGCATAACACACTGTTTTTGAATGTATAAATTTCAAATTTTAACCGAGGGTGGCAATGCAGGATTTGACTATAATGCTGTACAATTTTACTGTTTTACGGTAATATCTATGTTTAAAAAATCAACCCGACCACAGAGAGCCGCAGAGAAAAGACAAACCCTGCTCTGCCAGCCCTCCTTTGATATGCGTACATCAAGATAGCAGCAGAGAGAGCCACAGAGCCTTCTTTCTCTGTGGCTCTCCGCGTCTTCTCAGGGGTCCTCTGTGGGCAAATTCAAATCCGATAGTTATCGGATAAAACACTAACTGTTTTACCCCACTACCAACACCCGCTTTTTAGCTCTTAACTTTGTCAATAGAATTCCCGCCAAAAAGATCGTCAGTGTACCCACAACGATGATCATATTCTTATGCATCGGGCTTTTCAAAAAAGCATAATTTCCGTTCAGCCTATCCGAAAACGTCATCCATAGTATCACAATAACTCCAATGATCGTTGCTGTCAAAGCCTCCGTATTTTTTGTTTGCCTGCTGATCAATCCCAATAAGAATAAACCTAACATACCCCCGGCAAATATTCCAGATAATTCCCACCATGTTTTTAGTAAGCTTTTCGCCCCTATCATAGCAAGACCTGTTCCTAATCCAATTAACCCGAACACAACAGTAGCAGTACGCAGGACGTTCATTTGTTGCTTTTCACCAATACCCGGTCTGAAATATCTTTTATAAATATCCATGGTAAAAACGGTTGCCGATGCGTTCATATTAGAACTGATGGTGCTCATGGCGGCAGATAATAAAGCGGAAACAATGAGTCCGACTAAACCGGTTGGGATTTTTGTCACCATAAAATTGGGCAAAACTTTATCAGCATAGTCTGTCGGTTGCAACGATGCAGCTACTTTGTCTATTTCATTAACGGAAGCCACTGCCGGCAACTTATCACTTGCAGCAAGCATCTTAACCGGCTCCAGCAAGTCAGGATGCAGATTATAATATGCATAAAGTGAGGTGCCGATGATAAAAAACAGCAAAGATGCCGGCACATACATTGCTACACAAAGCCAAACCGACCTGCTTGCCTGTCTGGCCGACTTCGCCGTATGATAACGCTGGATATAATTTTGGTCCATCCCGAAATTATTCAGGTTGATAAAAAAACCATAGAACAATATGACCCAGAAAGTCGATTCGGTAAGATTGGGAGAAAGACTGCCAAGGCTTAACTTATTATCTGTTGCCGCAATCTCCCATACTTTTGAAAAGCCACCGGGGATTTCTTTTATCACCAGGAACAATATCAATAATGCACCGAGTGTTTTAATAACCCCCTGTACAACTTCAGTCCATACTACCGCCTCCATTCCGCCCAGTACAGTGTAGACAATAATACAGATACCCATAACGATCATAATCGATGACATGGAAAAGCCAGCTAATGCCTGCAGGCTTAAAGCCATACCAAAAAATATGGTTCCCATTCTTGCAAACTGTGTCAGGAGAAAACAAACAACAGCGTAAGTTCTTGCCCAGGGACCAAATCGTTTTTCCAAATGTGTGTAGGCGGATATTTCTCCTGTACTCCTGTAAAAAGGGACAAAATACTTTGAGGCAACCCATGCGGCCAGCGGCATCGAAATACTAAATACGAATGCATTCCAGTTGCCGCCGAAAGCTGTACCGGGTACCCCTAAAAATGTATTGCTGCTTAAAAATGTCGCATAAATAGATAGTCCAATCGCCCATCCCGGGATTTTCCCGGATGCCCGGGTGAATTGGTCAGTGTTTTTATTCCTTTTTGAAAAATAAAATCCGATCCCTACCATTGCGGCCAAGTAGGCGAGGATAATGATGATATCGACAATTGGCAGTCTGTTCATTGTTGATTGGTTAACCAGTTAATTGGTTAACTGGTTAATTTGTAATTGGTAGCCTCATCAGTGTAAGCAATATCACCCCATCCACTAGTAAACCAATAAACTAATCAACTGACGGAGCGGTAGCAACGGCAACAAACCCCGGCCATTGACCATTCACAATTGGCTCCAGTTTTAATTTCGCCGGATCAATCGCTACGTGTTTTATCCTTTCCCTTCTCCAGGTATAAACAATATGCACCATTCCATCGTTGGTTTGAATAACAGAAGGATAAGAATACTGGCTTATGGGTGAATCTTCCAGGATCAAAGCGGCAAACCAGGTCTTTCCGTCCTCTGAAATGGCAACATTCAAAGGAGTTCTTGCGCCTTTACCATTCGGTAATGAGTCAGCAGGCCTTACATGATTGTAAACAAGCAGCTGCCTGCCGTCTTTTAATGTTACCGCATCTGTGCCCGAATTATTATTTGGCAATGAAGACGCTTTCATCTCACTCCAGGTCTTCCCTCCATCTTTACTCCAGCTTTCGTTGATGGCCCTGTTCTTGCTCCTGCAAAGCACCTGCATACTTCCATTTTTATAGGTCAATATCGACGGTTGAATAGCACTAACTATAATCCCATCATTGATATCTCCTGACTTTGTCCAGGTTTTTCCAAGATCATTGGTGTATTCAAAATGCACTTTCCAACCATTTTTCTCTGTGCTCGAAGGACATATCAACGTATTATTAACCAGGAGCGGTTTATTCTTTATAGGCCCGAGAAAACCTGGTGGCAACGCTTCCCGCTGGATCCATGTTTTGCCATAGTCGTTACTGCGCATCATCCACCCGGTCCATCCTGCCACATTTGGTCCTATTTTATAAAACAACAGCAATTCCCCGTTTGGCGCATAAAACAAAACTGGATTATAACAGGCATATCGTGTGGTATCATTGATAATTCCTTCGGCCGCTTTTTCCGGGGCTGTCCATTTATTATTTACCAATTTGCTAGTCCAGATACATACATCTTTATTCCCTTCTTTTGTGCCACCAAACCATGCCGCTATTAATCCAGCTGGAGTTTCGGCAATCGTGGAGGCATGCGCCTGTGGGAAGGGTGCTTCAGTGTAAATAAATTCGTCCACAAGAATGCCAGTCTTCCAGGTATTTTTTTGCGCATATACACCGGTAATAGGCAGGGTCACCAGGAGACCGATTAATAATTTTCTTTTCATTACCTTTTAATTCGTTTTTTCTTTTTGTTTTTCCGCTTCCTTTTGGGCTTTCACCTTATCTACATATGCTTTAAATAATTGTCGCCAGTTACGACCATTATTATTTAAGTACTGCTCGCACCTGGTTTTGTAGATCTCGAAAATGGCAGAGATCTCTCTTATACTCTTGTAATCTATCGCCTGTTCCCTTGCCTGCTTCAGGTTTTTAAGGATTTCGGCTTCTTCTTTCGCGGTAAGGTCAGGAACAATGGCCTGGTAGCCCTTTAGTGTAAATGCAACCTTACCAATAGTGTATTTATTAAGAATAGATTCTACCTGGGAAGAATCTAATTCGCTCCTGAGTACTCTCATCAGGTTATCATGAACAGATCTCGGTTTTGTGGAGCAAATAATAAGTTGCCGGTCCATTTCTGAAAGCATATTACCCGTGCTGGGGTTAATGCCGGCAGGTGTCAATGTAAAGGGATGACTGTTATGCCAGTCACGTACGGCAACAAGGTGAATCGTGACTGCATCCCGTACTCTTTTTGCTTTAGCATCGTCTTTTAGATCCAGCGAAGCCACCCAGTCTGCTGCTTTTCTTTCCAATTCAGCATTTGATCTGGCCATTGCCTCACCCGAAGACAATTTCGAAGAGTCTGCATTGCTCACCTGGGCTTGAAGACCCGGTCCTGCAATGAGTATTGAAATAATAAAAAGACAGTATTTAATCTTCTTTCTCATATAATATTATTTGACCGCTGATGATTGAACAAAAAATGAGTACTTGCCGCTACCGATTTCAAATACGGCAATCCCATCTTCTATGTTTATAAAATGTACTCCTTCTGATTTTTCCGCGTGATTCAAACTTTCCATTACATCACCGGCATTTTTTGCAGGTATATAAACAATTGCCTTTGTATTCGCGGGAACAGTAATCTGCCATGTCAGGCCATCCGTCTCTTTTTTCCAATCGCTTCGGATAAGTCCATAAACAGATTGATACGAAGCATTCACGAAATCAGGGCCGGCGCCAAATGAAGGCTTCATAATAATTTCCTTAAAGGCTATATTCTTGTCATCAGATCGAATACCGGCGATATCTTCATACAGCCATATCAACAGGTCGCCAAGCAGCATGACATGATTCTGCGAATTCATCTGAGGGCTGGCTGTGTTCCCGTTCCATAATTCCCAAATCGTAGTGGCGCCCTGTTCCGTCATATATCCCCAACTGGGATAGGTTTTATTAGATGCCAGCGCATAAGCAATATCCGGGTAGCCGAAATCTGTAAGCCCGCGCATGAGCCATTGCGTGCCGATAACACCGGTGCTAATATGTAACTGGTCTTCTCTTTTTATTTTATTGTAAATATTATTGAAAACGGTTTTTTTCCAGGCATCGGGGGTAATATTAAAATACAAAGGCAGGAGATTGGCAGTTACCGTATTGTTGTCATAGCAACCGCGCTGCGGGTTATAAAATTTTTTGTTGAAAGCCGTAGCAATATTTCCTGCTAATGCATCGTAGCTTTTTATATCGGTATTATTACCGCTGATAGCCGCGAATTTTTTCATTAGCTGAAGGAGCCTGTAGTAATAGGCGGTAGCGATCAGTTCACCGTTGGTATTACGCAGGCTATCCCTCGACCTGATCAGGTCCAGGCTTTCAGGTGGTACGCACCAATCGCCATACTTATCTTTCGTCACAATAAAATCCTTCATATACTTCGATTGCATATAGCGCATCCATTTCTTCATCGATGGATAATGCCTGGCAATCGGCCGTTCATCACCGTACTGACGGTAAAGTAAATCAGCCACAAGCAAGTAAGTTCCGGGCCAGGTAACGTTATCTGTATAATAATTCCAGAACGCAGGGGCTACATCGGGAATTGCACCTTCTGCAGTTTGCGATTCTTCAATATCGTCCAGCCATTTAGCATAAAGATTTGCATTGTCAAACATAAAGGCCTCGCCTGATGAGCCGGTTGCCCTATCTCCCAACCAGGGTTGTCGCTCATTTCTTTGCGGGCAATCGATAGGCATTCCTTTATAATTCGATGCGATACCCCAGCGGGCATTTTCATGGATCTTGTTGATCGTTATATCAGAACATTGAAAGCTTCCGGTTAAGGCTATATCGTCATAGATAAATTTGCCTTCAAAATCATTTAATGCAGGAGTACCGGGATAACCCGTGATCTCGACATAACGGAACCCATGATACACAAAAGAGGGTTGCCATTCTTCCACTGCTTCTCCTTTCAAAGTATACACATCGGTAACTCTTGCATCACGCAGGTTGGCTGTATACAATTCACCATTAGGCTGCAGGCTTTCTGCAAAACGAAGCTTTACGCTTTGTCCCTTCGTCCCCCGTACTTTCATTTTTATCCAGCCGGCAAAATTCTGGCCCATATCCATAATATATTTCCCCTGCCCGATATCTTTTATGGAAACAGGTAATATGGTTTGCTTAATCCTGATCGGGTTGTTGGGTTGTGCTCGGATCATACCGCCGGGTGCTTTTACCAGCTGCGGGACCAGCCATTTTGAATCATCAAACCCCGCATCCATCCATTTTCCGAATTCTTTTGTAGCATCGTACTCTTCCCCATCATATTCATTGTTGGAACGTATCGGACCGTCGACATTCAATTTCCAGCTTTCGTCGCTGATGATGGTTTTTCTTGTTCCATCGGTGTATTCAATCTCCAATTGCAGCAGCATTTTTGGATACCCAAATGTGTTATGCTTCTGTGTTTTATAGTTCTGCCGCATAGTAAAGAAGCGGCCATTGCCTAAGATAGTCGCGAGCGTATTGGTTCCGGGTTTTACCAGGTCGGTAACATCATACGTGTTGTATAAAACAGATTTCCGGTAATCTGTTGGAACCGGTGTCATAACCGCTGTGCCTACCTTCTCACCGTTTATGTATAGCTCATATAACCCAAGACCAACAATATAGACTGTCGCTCTTTTTACACCTATGGGTGATTGAAATTCTTTCCTGAAATAACGCGCCGATAATCTTGACCACTGCGTAATACTATCCCAGGGTGAAGCATTATCATCTCCTATCCATTTGGCTTTCCAGTCGGTCTTGTCGAGCAAACCCATCGTCCACTTTGCTTTAACCCAACCAGATTCGCCTTTATTGGTAAAGACCTTTACTTTCCAGAAACAATTCATCCGGCTGGTAAGGGGTTTGCCTGCATAGACAACATGAACCGATTGAGAAGAGTTTATCTTTCCCGAATTCCAGATATCGCCTTCGTCCTGGTCCAGCTTTTCTTTGGTAGAAGCCACGATGATATGATATCCAGTTTGCTGCACGTTTCTTTGCTCAGATATAATTTCCCAGCTTAGCCGAGGTTTTTTAACGTCAATCCCCATAACGCCACCCGGCTCATCCTTCATTTCACAGCGGAGATGTTGCAAATCAATTTGCGCCTGCACCTGTTGCACAAACAGGACAGCAAAAATCAATATGCTAATTTTCGTTTTCATGCTCATTATTTCCCTGAAAAATCAAAATACAATATCATCTCTAACGCTCTTGTAGGGTCCTTATCATAATCGTAATAAATATTTTTCATTCCCATAGGACCGGTGGTTTCCGGCCTTTGAGTTTTGGTGCCTATCCCAGGAATAGCCTGCATAAAAGATATGTCGCCATTGGGGAAAAGCAACTGATAGTTGTGCCAGGGGTCATCTTTAAACGCAGGAGTAAATAATCGCAGAAATAAATCTTCATTGTCAGTCATTACTTTAAATGATTGATCATTTGCAATAAACCTGCACCAATACATATTGGAATAATATCCTTTAAATTCAGGGTATATCCATGGCGCCTCCCCTGTTTCTGTATTATTATAAGTTTTGTTCCAGATACCAAACCGGGTGCCTTTCATCCTGTTTTTCCAGACACGGTAGGGGCCATCACCCAGGTATTGGATGCTTTTCATTTCTTTTTCCGGAAAAGAAAAATTCACTCCGACAAAATCAGTGAAATAGGCGCCTGGAAAATACTTTATCTCCATTTGCAAGACCCCGCTGGGATAAATCTTCCATTGAAGTGTGTTGTAGTTGTTTTTTCTGTCAAAGCGGGAACTGACAACAAGTGTGCTATCCTCGTCGTAATAATAAGTGAACTTGCTAAAATTATTTACCCCTTCCTGTATAACCGGGCCATTATTGAACGGAAGAATCTTTCCATCCTGTTGCACCCGGGTTAAAAGGCCAGAGTACTTATTAATTGAAAGAATTACATTGTCAACGGCGATAACGTAGCTGGAGTCCTGCTCCTTCAGTTCTGCTGGGTTTTTACCGGCAGTTAGATTATACCATCCCATCCGATCATATAATACACTACTTGGAGTTCTGAGAAGAAAGCTCCAGGTAAATATCTCGTGGTTGTGAGCATCCCATGCAGTAATGTAACATACATCTTCCGACCTGGGTAACAATGGGGGAATGTGTAATACACCTTTGCCACCGGGTTTAATATCCGGGGCTTTGATTGTACCACTACCAGTTTCTATACCGGTAGTGTCGTCATATGGAAACGAAAAAGTCTTCCATGTAAAATGACACTGGTTGATATTCGTAAAGAAAAACCTGTTCTCAATATTCAATATATCACGATGTCCGAAAAGTTGTTTACGTTCAATATAAACCGGGCTCCAAATTTCCTTAATGGCATAATAGCTTCCTTCTTTCTCATGAAAAGGACCTACTATTCCATCCGGACCGTGGTTGCCGTCGGTGTCAATTGAATCATTCTTATCTCTTCTCACTACTCCTTCATCAGCAAACGACCAGAGAAATCCACCGGCACTTAGCGGGTTCTTCCACATCGCTTCCCAATAATCTTCCAGCCCCGCGCCATGACCACCATCATACAAACCATGCAAAAATTCAGTAGGCATTACAATATCATGCCCATGATTATAATTTCCAATTCCATAATTATATTCCCGGTAATGCATTGTTTCAATACCGCCAAATAAAAACCAGGGATGGATAACAGGTCGCTTTTGAATGTCGTATTGTTTAAATAAGGTATCAAGATCCAGGTTATGCCCTCCTTCATTCCCATTATCCCAGATAACTACCGAAGGATGGTTTACATCATGCTCAATCATTTCCTTCACCAATTTAGAGCCTGTTCGTGTATCATAATGTCCGTGCCAACCGGCCAGCTCATCCAGTACAAATAGTCCAAGAGAATCACAGGCATCCAGGAAATGATCATCCGGCGGATAATGACACATACGGACCGCGTTCATGTTCATATCCTTCATCAGCAACACATCTTCAATACTCCTTTTCTTACTCAGTGTCCTTCCACTGGTTGGCCAAAATGAATGACGGTTGACGCCTTTCATTTTTACTTTCACTCCATTTATATATATGCCGTCCCTTTCTTTTACTTCAACAGTTCTGAATCCAATTTTCCGACTTACAGTATGCAAAACCTTTCCTTTGAATGAAATAGTAAAAACTGCCTTGTACATACTGGGCAACTCAGGGCTCCAGGGTTTTACATTTGGAATTTTCTTCATTATAAGAAAAGCGTCCCAGGCATTGTCGTTGTAGTTATCGGCCTTTAGGTCAGCAATAGGTTTCCCCCGGCTATCAACGATGCGGGCTGTTACATCAAACGGGACTTTTCTATCCGTCGTTTTGATTGATGCAATAAAATCGCCATTGGATCTTGCATTTATGCTTATGCTTTCGAAATGTGTTTCAGGCAATATTTCTAAATATACCGGGCGAAATATGCCCCCAAATATCCAGAAATCCGCCCTGCGCTCTGCTGCATTCACCGATTCATTGGCGGAATGTTTTGAAACAGTCACTTCTAATAAATTATTTTCACCAAACTTCAGAAGTTTTGTTATATCATATTTGAATGCATAAAATGCTCCCTGGTGCATTTCTCCCGCGGACTGGCCGTTTATTTTTACTTCGGCGTCGGTCATCACCCCTTCAAAAACGATTTTTATTACTTTGTTCTTCCAGGCTAAAGGAGCATTGAATGAATATTTATACAGGCCTTTTTCTTTTCCCCGCACGCTGTCTTTGGCAAACCCGTAGTCATATTTACCAAATCCCTGCAGTTCCCAGCAGGAAGGAACAGGAATAGTTGTCCATCTATTTGCGTTCATTCCCCCGGTACAAAAGAATTCCCAATTGACGGTATGGTCACTACCTGTGCCCGAGAGATATACTTTTTCAGTTTGCTGGCTATAACATATGCCGCATGTCAAAGTCTGAATGCAAAAGGTTACTATTATATTACTGATCCATTTATTCATTTTTCAACAGAGTCATTTTGAATTTGCCCACAGAGAGCCACAGAGGAAAAAGAAATCCTTCCCTGCCGGCCTTACTTCAATATAGCTACATCAAGAAAGCAGTGGAGAGCCACGGAGCTTTTCTTCTCTGTGGTCCTCTGTGTATTCTCAGTGGCCCTCTGTGGCCATCCTGATTTTTCAACAGGGACACTACCCATTTTTCTCCATTCATAATTCATAATGCTTAATTCTAAATTCATAATTTACCGGTCAGTTTTTTCAAATTTGGAGAACTGGCCACTTTCTTTCCATTCACCCACACACTTAACCCCTTTCCTTTTTTATATTTCGTGCCTGTTTTATCCCAGATGATCGTGATGATCTTTCCATGATAAAGAACATTATCAAGACAAAACCAATCCCATTTACCCGGAGGCAATAACGGATTTACTTCAATGATATCATCGGTTCTTGGCCTTAATCCACAAAGACCGGTTATAATAAGATCATTAAAAGTGGAATGATTGTAATACCGGCTGCGTTCCTCACCTTTCAACCATTTGCCGGTAGTTTCATCCAAATATTCACCGATATAGGGACGGTCGTCAACATATTGGGTCTTTACATAAGTTTCCAGCAGGTTAAAATAATCTTTGCCCGTTACAAAATCCTGGTGATAATTATTCAGGAGATTTGCCATTGCTGTTAAGGTCTGGGATGTAGCAAATGGCCAGACGGCTCCGTCCCATTCACATTTACAGCATCCATGTGTCCTGAATTGCGGGTGACTCCTGTCAGCAGTAGTAATGCCAAATGGAGCGCAGAAAGTCTTAGTATCCGTCAAATTCGTCCAGGCGATACTGTAATTATCGTCGGGCATATTGAAATACCAGGGAATAAACCCGATTTCCTCCCTCACATTCGCCAATGTATCGCCTTGTTCTTTTCTAACTTCAAAGAAATGGCGGCTATTATTCCAAAGCCTTGATTGAACTAATGTTTTGATTGAATCCATTTTACCCCGGTACAGAGAAGCTTTTTGCCTGTTTCCGATAATGAGCTCCATTTTCCGGATCGCATTTGCATTTCCATACATGTAACCATTGATAGAAGGTCTTGGGTTTTTTTCTTTGCGTCCGCCGCTTATTGTTTCTTCCATCGCATCCCTCACATCATACTGCCAGAATAAGCCGTCCACTGATCTCTTTTCCCGTTCCCATGCTGCATAATCTTTTTCCAAATCAGGCAATAGATCAATAATAAATTTCGTGTCCTTATTTACGAGGTAGCGATTATAAATGGCATCCATATTCCACCCACTGTAAAACCGGAGTTTATTTAAAGGCCCTCCATTGTTTCCGCGGTACCATATGTGTATATTATCATCCATGTATCTCTTATCATGCAGCCATCTTGATTCATAAATATGATGGCCCAAAGCACTACTGATCAGATTATATTTATCTGCATAACTTCTTTGCACTAAAAACTCCGTGAATACAAAACCCTGTTCTGTTTTCTTTATATGTTTTCTCAATGTCCACCACCTGTAATAGAAGATCTCCTCAAAATTCTTTTGCGGACATTCGAATAAAGGAATATTCTTTTGCATCCAGCCCCAGGCGCTATCGTTGGGTATGGCCTGCCGGATATTCTCATCTTCCATAGTATTGAAATGATCAGCATAGTGCTTGAATGAAGCTGCCTTCAAAACAAATCCTTTCTTTTCTTTTACCTGTGCAGCTATGTGCAGGCACACAAAAAGCAACGGCAATATGACTATCCTTCGCGACATTCTTATTTCAACGGTGAGGTTTTAAAGTGATGAATAAAATAGGCCGCTTCCCTGTCTTTTTCACCGGGGTTCGGCAGATCATACATCTGATCGGTAGGAGTGTCGGCATCAGGAAAACGTCTCGTATGACCCGTCCGGAAAATAATTCGCTCAACATTTTGCACAGGTGCGAAACAAAGATTGTTAACCGGCTTCCCATCGTTGACCCGGACAGTATAAAATCGTGTACGTGTATTCAGCTCAATTCTTATGAACATCGCTTCTTCCGGTTTAAATTTACCGAGTGATCTGTCCCTGTACCCCTGTTTGGTCAAAATAGTACCTGTTGAATCAAACATAATCCTCAAACAGGGAGTTCCTTTTGCGTCGGCAACCTCAATTTCCAGGATGCCCCTGTCATCATACAAGGACGTGACATCAAACTGCAGAATGATTTTTTCGGAGCGGGGAAAAACTCTTTCAGCTTTTGCATAATCAAAAGGATCGCTGTCTCGCAATGCCAGAGCTTTAGAAAGCTGGCCCTTTTCAATACCGGCTTTACACCACAAGGGGCTGTAAATGTTCCATTCCTTTAGCTCCTCACCGTCCTTCATCTGATTAAAGGCATCGTCGACATGACTGGTTACTTTATCCCTGATCGGCACAGGTATTTCTGAGACCCATATATCTTCTTTGTTCATGCTGTATGTTACCCAAAGATTACCACCCGGTGGAATACCGTCCATCTCCTGGATACCTCTTACATACTGTGGGCCATAACTTTTATAAGCTCCTCCATACCGCATCGATGTAATTTCTCCATTTACCAGTAAAAGATTTTTATATTTCAACCCATCATCACTTACACTAACAGCGAGCGGCCACCTGAACTCCGAGGGATTATAAACAGTAGCGTACTTTCCATCACTCGTTCTTTGTCCCCAGATCTTTGCGTTTGCATTTACAAAGCCTGGCGCTCTTGTTGGATTATACTGCCAGGTCTTTCCTCCATCACCCGTGATACTTGTCAGGGCATATTTCCATAACCCGACCACTCTGCCGTTTGGCAGGCGATAGTAGTTAAAAGCCTTGAAATCTTTTTTCAAGGGGATCAGCGGGTCATTTCTGTCTGCTTCCTCTACCATCTGCTGCATTAACAAAGGCGAAGCCAATATCTCTTCGCAAGCTGTAATGAGTTCTTTATCACCTGATGTTTTGTAAAAAGGGTAGCTGGTGTTCTTTTCATTGAAAGAATGATTATAACGGAGAAAACAGATCGGTCCGAAATTACCGTCAGGTTTTATTTCCCGGATCACCCGGCCAATTCCATTCCCGTCATTTGGATCATCACCTTTACCCAACGCAATGCCATAATATGCCAGGGCAAACAATCTTTTACTCTTCGATGTATAAAAGCCTATGCGTTGATGCATGACAGCATAAGAATTATTTGCCACTTCGGTCCTTCCTTCCTTTACAAAACCATCGGGTATTTTATAAGGCGGAAAGATCACAACGGGATCACCCCAGGTATAGCCGTCCTTTGATGTTTGCAGAAGTGTCTGCCCGGGCGGCACATGTTCGCCAACAGGGGTACTCAGATATTCAAGATAAAAACTGTTGTTCCAATAGGCAAGCATCGGGGCATGATTATACGTCCAGCTATTTGCAGGATTGCTTCGATTGGCACGAAATGTTTGAATATTGTGCACACCGATAGCCGGCGATAGTTGCCCGTGGTGATAATCGACATTGGACAAAGTAGTACCAATATAACGGACGGTGTCCTGCGCTTGAAGATCGAGCGCCACAGCCAGTACCAATATCAGGGATTTCAACTTCATTTTACAATAACTATAGTGCCTTCTTTTGATTTGCCACGGATTCACGGATAAAAGAAATGAACTCATCCGTGTATCCGTGGCTATCCTTCAATTACGTGACCTCAGATCATTTTCCAAATCGAGCTCTATTATATCTTAGTGTTTATAAGCCTTTAAAAGGCTGCTTACTATTTTCCGTCTCACAGTTATGATTGTTCCGTGTTTATGACCCTCCGGAACCTCTACTTTACCCGTTATATCAATAAAATGGACAAAGTCCTTTGTCGATGCGGCTTCATAAATCTTTTTCCTGTATGAATCATAATAGATCAGCCAGTCATTTTTTACTTTCACCACGGACGGTCCTTCCGTAAAGCTATCAGTAAACGCTTTTGATACATTTTCATAAGGACCAAGCGGACTTTTTGCAAAAGCGCATTTAATATCCCTTTCCCGTCTTGTATTATCTTTCAGCACCAGTACATAATCGCTTTCTCCTCTCTTCACTATCGTTGCATCAATCACGCTGAAACCGGGATCAAGAAATAACCTGGCCGGTGTAAAGGTCCTAAAGTCCTTTGTCGTGGTGACATACATGCGGTGATTATTACTGTCCTCTTCAATTCCTCTATCAAATCTTCCCGGTATGCAGGACGCCCATATAATAATGAATTGATTACCATCATCATCATAAAAAAGTTCGGGTGCCCATATGTTTACTGTAGTTGGCTCATGTTCCATTACCGGGATCAATTGCTGATCGCTCCAGTGAATGAGGTCTTTGGAAGAAGCATAACCAAAACCCTTATCTCCCCGCCAACTGCTGGTCCACACCAAATGAAAAATTCCATCAGGGCCCTGCACAAGCGAGGGGTCACGCATCACTTTCTGGTTACCTACCTTAGGTTGTAAAAGAACTGTATCGAGATCATTCCAATGATAGCCGTCATAACTATACAACATCCTCAGTCCCTTGTCAGCAGGTTCGTGAAACGATGTAAACAAATAAGCCCGCCTTGAACATGAGACCAGGGCCAGTGCGGCCAATATGATAATCGCTTTTTTCAACTTTTTATTCCAGTATCAATACCCAATCATTTCCTCCCTGCTTTTTAACGGGCGGCGTAAATGAGGTTATTTTCCTTTCACCACTGAGTCCATTCCCAGCCCCTTCACCCCCAGATGGATCATACCAGGTCATACGCGATACCTTGAAATCGAGTTTGGAAAGATCCACCTTGATGATTCGCCCGGTAAATGAATAGACCATAGCAAACTTTTTACCTTTTGTCGCCAGCAGGTAATCATATTTTCCCCCGGTATTATCGACAAGGATTTCCTGGGCCGGAACCCTGTCAAAGTATCCTTTCAATGAAAGCATTAAACTTATAAGATGTTCCATTTGCAGCGCACCCGTAGCATTGATAGTTTCTTTCCAGTTCTTTTTTACCCCGTAATTAGCGTCTTTATCTCCATCCGCATAAAACTGCATCACCGAATTTTCACCATAGGTAAACCCAGCTCCTCCTGCAAACACACTCCAGTAAGCGTAACGACGAACGTCATCAGCTGTCCATCTCGGCAACGAATAATCATGCAATCCATGAGGGATATTTTCATAGGAAGGTTCTCCATCCAAAACCGGTTTTACCGGGAGCAAATCATAATCGACATTGACATATTTCCAATTGTCCTCTCCGAAATGGTTTTTTTCATTTCTGCTCGTATCCTGTTCGTATGTTCGATGGCCGCTTTGAAACATATTGAAATCAAGCCAGCTTTCTTTATGAAACCACTCCGACGATGAAAATCTTCCCCTTGGATGATAGGTGATCAAATGCCGTGGATCATTCTTCCGTAAAGTAGTGCCAATTATTTCCCATACTTCCAATCCATCGGTGCCTCTTATATCTCCGCCATTCACCCAGATGATATTGTTCCTGTTTTTATACCTTGTTGCCAGGAACTTCGCATACATTTCAGCCTGCTTTACACTCACCTTGCCTTCTTTCACATTACTTCCCCATACCGGGACGAGCGCCATATAGATGCCTCTTTTTGCCGCCTCTTCAATAATAAAATCGACATGATCCCAATAATCGTAAGCAGTTGCATTTTTGAAATCATTCCCGGGAGTTGTTGCCGGAGCAGAAGGATCTGAATCTTTCAATGCATAGTCGCCAAAAACGTTTTTGTCGTTTACATCATGCAGTACCATGACCTGGACCACGTTAAAGCCCTGGTGCATTCTGGTGTCAAGGTATTTGATAGCATCTTCACGATTACATTTTACAAACAATAACCAACCTGTATCACCCAGCCAAAAGAAAGGTTTGCCATCCGCGGTTTGGAAAAATCTTTTATTGGATGATATTTTCAATAGTGGCATCTGTGCTTCTGTATTCAGAAAGCAACTCATTGATATGACAAACCATAGTTTTTTCATTCTATCTCGCCGCCAGTTTCTTTGTTTGCAAATTATAGATGATGGTATCCTTTCCATCGCTCAGTATATATTCGTTTTTATCCGGTGAGGCGACGGGTTTCATCTTCACGGCAGCTTTCAATAATTTTTTGTCCATTTCAGCCGGCAGTACCGCTAAACTGCCCCCTGCCATAAATACAGCCATTCCAAATTCAGGATAGCTATCGCCTGAATAAATAACTGCTTTTCCCGGAAATTTTTCCCTGTATTCTTTCACAGCACGGTAAACCTGCTCAAAGGAAGTCTTCTTTGGCTTCAACAATCTTGCATGCTGGCGTGGGGCCAGGTTTTGTCCACCCTTTGGTGCATAGGCAGTACCGTCTTCCTGGTAATGCCAGTAGCGTATATCGATCACATCAACAACGGCGGCATAGGATGGAATACGCAGGATCGAATCCTGTACATCTTTTGTTACGCTAAGACCTATTATAGGATGTTTTCCCGTTTCTTTTTCCCATTCCTTAATGACATCGAGCCAGAACTTTACGAAATGAACCGGACCTGTAAACTCTTCCCCGATAAATTGGATGACCCCATTGTTATCCTTAAAGTTGTCCAGGCACTGGCGGATATATTTTCTATGGAGTTCTCTTCGGATTGGGTTCGAGAGATCATAAAACTGCTCTGCATAAAATATCCGTTTGTCACCTGCAAAGTTGACCGGTTCTACAAAACCGGTATTATTAATATTGTTAGCTGTCCGCCAGGGGAAATCGGCATAGTGTGCACCAGCTTCAATAATGTTGTGCTGGAAATAATTCTGATGGATCAGCAATAAACCTTTTTGATCGGCGAGATCAGCATATTGCTTCAGGCGGCTCCAGTAAAATAAATTGTATTTCGTGAGGTCATATTTGCTCAAACCATCCCAGGCTGTTTCTTTACCGCTTCTCGCAAATGGCAATTCATAAAAAGGCGGCCAGACCTCGCCGTCCATTCTCCTTATTCTTTCATGATCATCTCTTCTCCTGTCATACCATAGTCCATAATTCTGTTCTGTTGCGATTACATGATGACTGACCATATCGTCGGTAAGCTCATTTAAATCATCTGTCAGTCCCCTACCTGTTCGCCCGGGCACAAACCGGGTTATCGCTGGCTGCGCATTCTGCAAGTCTTTTCCCTGCACACCCCCTGACCACCACGGAACACTTTGTCTTTTGCCATTTAATATCTCGTCGCCTCGGACCAGCCAGCCGTTTTTGATTTGAAGAAGACCGGCCCCCCCACTCCCCAAGAGTGAAGCCCCCCCGCCCCCCAAGGGGGGGACTTTAGACTCTGATTCCTTTATGAGTCTTTTATATGTACTGTCAGATAAAATCTTTTCATTTTTGTAAGTCGTAGCTATTGGATTGCGGGTTGAAGATTCTTCAATCCATTCTTCCAATTGCTTTCTAGGTTTTAATGCCTCTTTTGTCAATTCCAAAGCCACTTCGACAGAGGGGCTGCTTGACGCTTCGGTCGGTACAAATAAGATCTGAGCTTGTGCGTCTACATTTTTATTCAATCGCTCCTTTAACTGCTGATAAAATAAACTTCGCGGAGTGATCGTATTATTTGATTCTGCCCAATAGCCGTCACCGGAAAACTGGCTCCAGGACCCGAATGCCCAGTTTTGTGCAGTTGGTGGTCTGTAACAATCGATCCTTGCTGCCGAGCAATTCCAGAATAAACTGTTCGCGGCTGCCCAGCCTGCTCCGTTGGCATCCTGGCCCCTGTTACCGAACCGTAATGCATTCCCGTCAATATTTATCACATCAAACAAAATACCGGAAGCCCAGCTATCGATCGCACCACTGAAACTATAGGGGAAATGCGATTCACATTGAACAAAAGCGTTGGGCCCGGGAGCACAATAGCCGGTGGCAAAATCATGGTATCCATATTCCGAATAACATCGCTGAAACAATGTTTGCTGACCTGTCGTTAAAAATGTATACCGCCTTTGTCCGCCTATCTCGGAAACAGGATGAATTGACTTGCAATCTTCAACAGTTATTCGTTTTGAAGTTTCCAATACACTTACAGCTGAGCCGGCAAAATTTTCAAATACCACTTGTCTTACCCATGCATCTTCTGCGTTCTCAATATTAATAGCGTTCCAGCGGTGATCTTCATCTTTCAGATTACTTTTATCATACAAAGAAACACACCGAAGGTTTTCAATCCCGCAGTCATTTATTCTCCCGATGCCATTATAAAAATAAATGGTGCCTCCCCCATAAGCAGAATCTAATGCGGTAGTAAGCGGCGCATCTATTGTGATCGTATTCCCTTCCATTTTCGTGATGGTTCTATCGAAAAACAGATCCCTGTCCCCAGGTTTCCATCCAAGAGCAGTAATGCCCCCACCAAAATGATCGGCACCCAGCGTTTTGATCCAATTAGCTGTTGAAGGACGACGAATGATAATTTTATTGGAATGCTCTTTGAACTCCAGTGTACTGCCAATATGAAAACTCGTTGCGTTGACAGGCACATAAGCATCTGTAATTTTTATTCCATACAGATCTTTGGGAATATCATTTTTGCCCACAATCTTTATCAACGCCAACCTTCCCGTACCTGCCCCGGTAATAGTTGTACTGCTTACGCCGCTGCCACGCAACACAACACCTGACGCAGTAATGCGTAGTTGCCCGAACACTTCATAGTTTCCTTTTTGCAATAATACGGCTCCCCGAAAACCATTTGCATCAAGAGGTAATGATGCCACGTAATCTAAAGCTGATTGAATGCGGAGAGTAGCATCTCCTTTTGCAACAGGTACTACAACTTTGACATCAATAGTTGGTATAGTTTGTTCAGACGCTTTGTACCCGCAATAAGAAAAATCAGGGATGCGATTGCCAAGAGTATCGGCTATATAAACCAGCTTTCCTTTATCAAACGACAGGGGAGGCAAGGGCTTTGGCTCCTTCTGTGCAGACACATTACCAGTGATTATAAAAATGCCTGCGCATAAATAAAATGCGTGCAGGATGTGGTTCCTTTTATAAAATCGCGTCGCTGATATTGAAACCGTCAAGACAGGCGTTTTTTTTAACTATTGAAAACATTATAAATCTACTAATAAATTTAAAAGGCTTTGGCTTGCTGGTTCGGTTTTACATTTTGCAAAGGCATTACACTATTGAGATAATTTTCAATATTGCTATACCCATTCCTGGAAATTTTTCCAGCATCGGATGCGTCTCTTCCATTTAAACCGGTTTTTGCTTCGTAGTCATTTGGCATGCCGTCATTATCATCGTCTTTATAGGATGTGCCTTTGTATACGGGATAACCTCCTACCTGTACCGGGTCAGTAATGATACCTATTTTATAGGAATCGATCGGTAAACGCCGATGTTTGAATTGCGAAGTAGGTAAAGGCACATTAGGATCATAACTGATCTTACCCGTGCGAACCTGCTCGACAATCCTGGTATCAACAGCATCTCTCTTCGGCAATGTAGCACCGGCATTTGCCAATACAAAAGCTTTCGCTTCTTCTGCTGAAAGAATAGTAACCTGGGGCATGGGCAATGGCTTATCCCATTTCATGAACGGAGTAAATTGTCCTGCATTAGGCAGCTCTTCCACCTGCACACCACCATTCCAGTTGTCCTTTGTTATTTCCGGGTAGCCTTCCATGACGTTTCCGTTCACATAACAACGGCCGTAAACATGATGATTTAGTTTACTGCGCCCGCTTTCAGGCTTAAGGATACGATGTCCTACATTATTATCCTTCGGTGTAGCAGGACCGGGCTTGAAATAATTATTAATGATATTAAACTGTGCCCGGTAATCACCTCCATCAACGGAGCGGTGCACCCAATTAAATACAACGTTATTTACGAAATTAAAAACGCCGTTCCACCCAACAGAAGGATTACGGCCCGCATTATTCGCCCAGAGATTGCGCATAAACGTGCAATTTTCCCCTCCCAGGGTACTTCCGAACGCATGATTCCATGTATCCAGCGCTTCGCCAAAGATCGAATTCTGTATAGTGATATTGGCAGTACCCAATTTATCCTCGGCTGCTTTTCCTGTACTATCATTATACATGTGGCGGTACATGCTCATATTTTCATCCAAACCCCAGGTGGCGCTCACATGATCAATCATGATATTCCCGATCGGGTTTCCTCCAATTGCATCATCCCTGCGGCCAACCCAGGTTTCACCGCGGCGGAAACGCATATACCGGATAATTACATCGTGTGTATTGATCCAAACACTTTCGCCTGCGATACAAACTCCATCACCCGGCGCTGTCTGCCCTTCGATACTAATATAAGGAGCACGAATGATAACAGGTGTCTTGATCCGGATAATACCTGCTACATTGAATACAATTATTCTTGCCCCGCCCTGTTCACAAGCCCAGCGGAAACTTCCGGGGCCATCATCATTTAAATTAGTAACGACAATCGTTCTTCCGCCACGACCACCGAAACTAAATTTACCGCCTCCTTCCGCTCCAGGAAAAGCAGGAATTTCAGCTTGCGGCAGATCTGTTGGCCTGCTGGCAAAATCAATATAGGGTTTACCATTTTTTGCTTCTTCCTGGATGATCGGCCATGCGATGTTCCAGGCTGAATCAGAATGTCGCTTTGCAGCATTCAATAATGAATCAGATGATCGCTGCACATCCGCTGGTATATCGGGGTATTGCGCCGATACTGTTGCTATAATTAATAAGCCAATGACAGTTACGCCCACGGTTTTTTTTATCCTGTTCATCATTTTACTTTTTATTATTTCTTAGACGTGATTCAAGAGAAAAACGTTCGCAGAAAATCGATTTTAAAAAAGAAAGAGAAGACATGATCTTCTCTCCTTTTAATGTATCCACTGCTTGCCTATTGCAAAGGATCAAAAGTTTCGGCCCAAAGAAGACGTCACATTAAAATTGTTTGTTTTTATCTTAAAAGCTTTTTATTGTGCTGAATTAAATGTACCGGGAACTCCACTGTAATCCATCCATCCTACAGTTTGTAAAAGCCAGGGATTAAGCGACAATACAGTACTTGATAGACCAGACAGGTAATAGTTAGGCCTGAATAAAATATTTACAGGTGTACTACCATCACGGTCCAGTGCCTGGTCGAGAGGTGTCATCACGAACCTGTTTTTATACAATGTCTTAAGCTTGGCTATCTCTGTATTGAAAGTAGCGGTAGAGGCATCCGGGTCGATTAAGATGTTCTTTTCTGCCGCAGGTACCGGATCAGTAGCAGTAGGACTAAAGGTGATACACTGCCAATAATAACCGGTACGGTTAGTACCATTGATTGGAGCTAAACCAAGCTTGGTGCAGGTGTTAGCTGAAGGATTGCCTGACGACACACCATCATACAGTAACCATCTTTGTATATCCCAAAAGCGTTTTCCTTCGTAAGCCAACTCCACCCTGCGTTCATACAGACAGGCTTCAATAGCCGCATATTTATCAGCCAATGTTCCAATGCCATAGTTATTTGCACTGGGTATCCCTACGCGGGCCCTTATTTTTCCAAGATAGTTAATACAGTTTCCTATATCGCCTTTTGCAGCATAACATTCTGCAATATTCAACAACAATTCTGCGTAACGGTATTCAAAAATATCTGTGCCGGAAAATGCTAATGCCGTGGTATCTGCTGCAGGGTTTGACATTTTGCGAACAACAGCAGGACTGGTTGTTTGGTTGTTGCCGGAATAACCAGCGGTTCCTGTAGCAGATGGTCTCCACCTGTAAAAGAAAGAAACCTTATTTGCATTGGTTTTTATTCCCCATTTTTCCCCGGAAAAAGCAAAAGTGCGGTAGAAACGTGGATCCCTGTTTTCGAAAAAGAATGTATCAACATAACCATTAGCTGCAGTAGGACGAGCTCCATTAGCTAATGGAAAAAGATCAAGCATTGCTTTAGGCACAGAAATTCCGCCTCCGCCATTATGGTCCTTAGGTCTTATTGTGTTTTCCCAGGAACTATTATATCCGGCGGAACTTGTTGTATTGGTGGAAAGCAGTATGGCGAATATGGCTTCTTTGTTACCACCGCCGCTAACATTATCATTTACGTATGACATCTCTCCCCATTGCTTTGCTGTTGTACCATACAAGCCGTAGCCTGCGGCAGTTAGGGCGACTTCAGCTTTTAACCCAGCATCTAATGCTGCCTGCCATTTTGCACTGCCGGAATTATCCCAGTCGGTATTGAATAAAGGGCTTGCTGCCGTCAATAATACACGGCTTTTCATAGCCAGTGCAGCTGCACTTGTAAATCTTCCATAGTCAGTGCTTGCTACTGCCCATTTAACAGGTAGTAGCGCGGCTGCTGAATCGAAATCCTTAGCGATCTGTGCAAAACACTCGCTTGCAGTAGATCTTGGTATTCTTATAGATTCATCTGTGCTGCTTGCTTGTTGACTTGATAGCACAAGGGGAATACCTCCATATGCCCGCACTAAATAAAAATACTGTAAGGCACGGAAATAATACATCTGGCCTTTTGCAGTGTTTCTGAAAGATTGTGACATTGATTTTCCTACCCCGTCTATTTTTTCAATTAGGGAATTAGCTAAGCGGATACGCGTGTAAGGAGTATTGGCAATACTGGCTGTAAGAGCACCTCCATAATATGCATCTGCCTCAGTTGCCAGCTGCATGTTTTTATTGGGATTTATATAATTATTTACTGTCCCATTGGCGCCGATTTCTTCTGTCAGTCTTGTTTTGGAATCATCAAAAGACCCTAGCGTGGTTTCAGCCTGTGTCGGGCTTCTATAGTTTACAAAGAAATAATTATACAACCTATCGATATAATAGCCTGTTAATACCTCATTGGTAAAAGCGCTTTCATCGTATTTGTCATAGCTTTTCATGTCTTCCAGGAACTTCTTCTTGCAACTCAGCAGTGAAGACGCTGAAAGAACAAAGATTATGATATATGCTATTTTATTTTTCATATGTAAGTTTGTTGAGCTAAGAATTTATATTAAAATCCAAGGTTGATACCCAACGACCATGTTCGCAATGTTGGATAGTTTACATTAGGTGCATCATACATATTACGGTATTTACCAGGGTATGGATTATACAAATCCCACAAATTATATCCTGATAAAACCAGCTTGGTATTTGACACATGCAGTTTAGAAAGCCAGGCATTGGGTAAAGTGTAACCGATGCTCAGGGAGCGAACTACACACCTGAAAGTAGGTAAGGTCCAGAAATCTGAAGTTTTATAAGCATTGTCATAAAAGGCAATGTTAGGATACTTACCATTAGGGTTATCGGTTGAATCGTACATATCAGTAAGATAAGCTGCCTGTGCCCAGCCTGCATTGGTGCTGCTGGTTCCCTGTTTTATTCTATCCATGCTGTTATAACCGCCCCAACCTGTAGCAATCTGCGCCAAAAGGGTCAACGACTTCCATCTAAAACTGAGATTTGTGCTAAACCCGATCGACCTGTTTTTCTTTACCAACTCAACATAATCCTGGTCATCGTTTATCTGGCCATTTTGACCGGCAATTGTTTGTGCATTTGCATTTAAGGATCCAGCAACATCTTCGTATGCAAGCATACCTTTTTTAAGCCCGGCTTTAGTTGATATATTGGCACCGCCGGCATTATAAAGTGGTGTGGTATTCGCCTTGTTAGCTAAATCAGTTAAATAAGCCCAATAAGCATCGATATCCGCATTCGTTCTTAATATACCATCTCCTCCTGAAGTTTGTTTCCAGGTCCGGTAACCCCATTGTGCATTTATTAAAGAATATCCTTCACGCTGAGATCCTGCATACTGTGACGGATATTTAAATGGAAGGTCTACATATTTCTTTACTTTATTATTTGACTGACTGAAGTTAATTCCTATAGAGTAGCTCATGTCCTTATTAATATTATCACTCCATGTTGCAGAAATTTCTGTGCCCCAAAAATTAATAGCACCATAATTCTGCTCAGCAAAGGCGCCACCTACTGATATAGGAACGTTGATTGCTCCCGTCATTAACGTCAGCATATCGGTGGATGAATTGTAATAAGCATCAACACTAAGAGATAAACGGTTTCTTAATACTGCAGCATCAATCCCTAAATTTCTCTGGATGGTTTTATCCCATTTGATATTCCTGTTTGGAGTTGGATCCGGTGTAATCCCGTATGTATAATTGCCCCCACTGGTTCCAAATGCCATACCCTTGTCCAGTGCAAGTGCATACAATTGCATCCATTTCCATGCCTTTACATTATCGTTACCGGTTCTCCCCAACGATGCACGGATTTTTAAGTAATCAACCCAGTGAACATTTTCTTTAAAGAATGGTTCTTCTGACATAACCCAACCCACAGACATGCCTGGAAAAAAGCCCCAATAATTTTCTGGTGCAAATTTGCTGGATGCATCGCTGCGAAACAGGATCTGAGCAAGGTATTTGTTCTTATAAGCATAACTAACACGACCTAAATAAGAAAGCGTACCACCTGTCGATTTAAATGTAATTGTATTGGAGCTGTTCAGAGTTCCTGCAGAAACGGATGTTCCATTATAGACACCGGGAATAGGGTTGTCGTAGATCTGGAAACGGTCTTCATTGAGAACTTTTGAACGTTCACCAGAAAAAACTGCAGAGATACTATGATTGCCGAAACTGCGATCATAATTAGCAAAGAAGTTGATCTGTTCCAGTGAACCTGTTGTATTATCGTAAGTAACCCTTGAATTTGACTTGTTGATAATCGGTCCATTCCAGGTAGTAGTTGAAGTAAACAAGTGATTATTGGCCGTATTAATGTTTACTCCCTGGAAAAGTGTCAACGGCATCATCACCTGCTCTGTATTGGTAGAGGTGGAACCTATTGAATAATTACCTCTTACTGATAACCCTTTAACGAATGGCAAATCATATTGCAATGAAAAGTTTGCGTTATAACTGAACTGCTTGTTGGTGGTCATTGAGCCATTATTCAGCAAAGCATAATAATTCCAGTTTGAAAGCGAGTTGTTTCCTGTTGCGGAGCCTGGTTTGTTAGGCCCCAACACAGGAGAAACATACCGGTCTACACCGCCAACGTTATACTGCCAGGGTATATATTTTGGCATATGTAACAACACACTATAATCATTTTGTTCGCCACCGTTTGCATAGCCATCAGAAAAATTTATTTTGGTAAAAGATTTTTCAAGGTTAGAACTGTTGGCTGAAATGGAGGCCGAGAACTTTAAGCTGTTCAAAACTTTCACATCTGTACCAGACCTGAATGTCCACCTGCTAAAATCCTGTGATCCCAAGTTAGCCCCTTGTCTATAGTAAGAACCGCCGGTAAAATAGGTGGCTCTTTCTGACCCACCACTTACATTGATTGAATGCTGCATCGCATTGGCGCTATGCCAATCATTTCTCAACCAGTCATAATTAAGAGAATCCATGCCGGCTAATTCTGCAGCTGAAAAAAACAGGTTTGGACTGGCAGTTTCATTGTTTCCTAAACCACGGTTCAACCTGTTTGAGAATATTCCGTATTCCTTTGCATTCATTACTTTGCCATGGCTTATAGCATCATTGGTTTCAAATTTTCCGGCATAACTTATTTTAGGCATCCCCAGTTTTCCTCTTTTAGTTTTTACGACTATCGCTCCTTGTGAAGCACGTGCACCATAAATTGCAGCACTTGCATCACGCAATACAGTGATACTTTCTACTTCAGAAAGGTCCAGTAAATTAAACTTGTCCAATGTTGGAAGATTGGTAGCAGGATCAATTTGCACCACATCGTCTATAATTATCAGTGGTATGGTTCCACCCCCATCTTTACCCCAATTGAATTGCTGACGGATACTTAATGTTGCCATAGTACCAGGACGGGTGCTTCCGCCGGAAACGTTTAAACCAGGCACTTGCCCTCTGAGCATCTCGGCAAGAGACGCAACCGGCAACTCTTCGAGTTTTTTTGGATCTACGGGAACAACAGAACCGGTAACATTTTTAGCTTTTTGAGTCCCATATCCTATTACGACCACGTCATCCAATTGCTTGGTATCTTTTTGCATGGTAATATCTACAGTGGTTTTGTCCCCAACCGGCATCTCCGCGTAAACGAATGTTGCACTTGAAAATTTAAGCACAGATTCGTTTGAAGAAACTACGATAGAAAAATTTCCGTCCGCATTGGTTGTTGTAGTCTTTGTACTTCCCTTGATACCGACATTCACACCTGGAACAGGTTTTCCGTCGGCATCAACCACTTTACCGGTCACCGTCTTCTGTTGTGCAAACAAAATGCAGCTTACCAGTAAAAGGATTGGAAGGAGCAGTGCCTTCCGAAAGAGGTGCTTCATATAGCCTTAGTTTTTGTAATTAAGAATTAAGCAATCAGGTAATTTATGTATGTCGTTTTTTAAGAACTTTTCTGTTCTTTCGTTTTGGCTTCCCTTTCTTTTATCCTTTTCTGCCATTCTTCTCCCTCTTTCTTCATATCATACCCGGCAGCCGATAAATAATTATTGATCCTTCCTTTATATTTTCCAAAAACCGCATGTTTCTTTTCTGATGACCCTTCATCCATCGCCAATTCCCTTGCTTCCTTTAACCATCCATAGATTTTTTCCTTTTGTTCTGTGGTCAGGCTGGGTAACATGTCCAGGTATGCAGCATAAGTAATGGGGCAAATATTATAGGTCATTCCATCCTTTACTTTTTCTACCTGGTCTGCTGACAGGTGTTTATGTAAATGAGCAATAAACTCCTCATGCAGCTGCATCAGTTGCGAAGATTTTTTCTCTGCTGCCTTTTTTAGCGCTTCGTCCGCATTTTCTTTCGTGAGAGACTGGCTTTTTATTTCCGCCAGGATAGCCTTGCTTTGCTCATCAATGTCATTTAACCGGGTATATTGGCCGACAATTTCATCCAGCACTTCGTTATATTTTCCTGAGTCGGTGATCCCAAGCGTATTTACGATTTTTGCCGAACGTTCTGTCACTACTTTCCTGTATGTTGATTCCTGTTTTGCATCTTCCTTCTGTGCAAATACCTGCACGAAAAAAAATACCAACCCGGTAATAAGAAGTATTCTGAGTATTGTATAAAAATTAAAAAAGGAAGGGAACAGTTGAATTGAAGGAGCTGGCAAATTCTTTTTTGACAGCATATTTTTTTTAGCAAGCAGGTCCCCTTTCATATTAAGTGCAAATTTTTCCGTTAGAATTAGATGAATTTGTCCAGAGCCGTATTTCATTCATCTAAGCTAAAGGTACATGGGTGCTAATCCCTTAACAATGTAATGTTTCGCTATAAAGATGGAAGATTTTACTATTTAATGGGCAAATTATTTCCGGGAACGATTGCGTTCTTTTGGCCTTCAGTCGCTTGTTTTCAACGCTAAAACTGCCGGTTGGAGTCCCGGGCTGATTGCCTTTAATGTAATATTTCCTTTTTTTCCGGAAGATTGAATGATCACCAATGACATGCCCTTCCAGCACTTTCTTTTATTACTTTTCAAAGAAACGGTATCGGCCTGGTAGCCATTATCTGTTCCCACAATTTTACCAGAACCTGCAACTGAAAATTCAATGAAGTTGTCTGAATCTGGTACCAGGTTGCCGTTTTTGTCCAGTACTCTCACAGTGATAAATGAAAGGTCCTTCCCGTCTGATTTGATCGTGCTTCGGTCTGCTGTCAACTGTATTTTTACAGGAAGTCCGGCTGTTTTAATTTCCCTTGTCAACACCGTTTTTCCATTTTTCCGCGAAACCGCTTTTAATGTCCCCGGCCTGAATGAAACACGCCACATCACGTGATATTCATTATCTGACTTGGTTCGCTTACCCAACGATTTTCCATCCAGGTAGAGCTCAACTTCGTCGGCATTACTATAATAAGCCCACACATCTACCGTCTGCCCGGGACTCCAGTTCCAGTGCGGGAAAATATGCAGTACTGTTTTCTTCGTCCATTGGCTTTGGTACATATAATATACATCTTTGGGAAAACCGGCAAGATCGATGATGCCATAATAAGAACTGCGGGCAGGCCATGGATAGGGAACTGGTTCACCCAAAAAATCGAAACCGCACCATACAAAACAACCGGCGATAAAATCATAGGTATTAACAGCCAGCAGCGATCTCTCATGTGTCGCGCCCCAATAAGCATAGGTATTGTCATAGGCAGAGACAGTCATGTCTGCGTTTCCATTTGTAAAAGGCTGCTTCGAATCCGGCGGCCAGACCCTTATGCTATCGGATGGCAGACCATAAACAGCCCGGGTTGCCAATGCAGAAACTGTCTCTGTCGCTATAAATTTCTGTCCCGGGAAACGTGCCGGCAAATCTTTATAGTCATTCAATTTATAATTAAATCCAAGTACATCTAAGGCGCCAGATTGATAAATAAAATTCTTCTCGGGGAAATTTTCTGTCAATGCAGAAATAACAGGTCTTGTGTTGTCCAACTTCTTGACGGCGGCAACCAGTTCCTTTGTAATAGCAATGCCAGTACTATCAAACTGTTCCCTGATCTCGTTGCCAATGCTCCAAATAAAAACAGAAGGATGATTTCGGTCACGCATCACCATATCCCGTATATCCCGGGTATGCCATTCGGGAAAATCAAGATGATAATCGAATTTATTTTTTCTTTTCTGCCACATATCAAATGCCTCATCCATTACCAAAAAACCTATTTGGTCACATAAGTCGAGAAATTCAGGCGCCGGTGGATTGTGTGCCGTACGAATAGCATTGCATCCCATTTCTTTTAAAATCTTCAATTGCCTTCTAGCTGCCGCGATATTAAAAGCTGCACCCAACGCACCCAGATCATGATGCATGCAAACGCCTTGTATCTTAAGAGGCTCTTCATTCAGGAAAAAACCTTTTTCGCTGTCAAACCTGATCAGCCGGATCCCGATATTGGTAATGAGCTCATCAACAGGAACATCGTTTTGAAAGACTGTAGATACAACTTTATATAAATAAGGCCTGTCAATCGACCAGAGAACCGGTTTAAAAATAGGCATTCTACCATCCGTATAGACAGTCGTCCCATACATTGTATCAATGTTGATCCTGGGTGGAGTAGCGAAGGAGACGAGTTCTTTCCCGGCTGCGTCATAAATAGTATGCGTCACTCTCAGCTTACCGGGCATTGCTATTTTGGTTTGCAGGCGTACTTCAATATTAACCCAGCCAAATGATGTTTTGGTTTTATCATATTTAACCGGTGTCTCTTTGTCGACACTATATACCCCACTTGTGATATATGTTCCGTACCTGTCAAAAGCAATCTTGCTCTTTAAAACCAGTTTCACATTCCTGTAAATACCAGAACCCGTATACCATCTTGAGTTCGGTTGCTGGCTATTATCAACTTTTACGGCAATGAGATTTGTTGCAGGAGCTTGTTTGATGTATGGAGTAAGATCATACTCAAAAAAAATATAACCGTTGGGCCGCTTACCAAGATAATGGCCATTGATCCATACCTCGCTGTTGCGGTAGACACCGTCAAATTCAATGGTCACATCTTTATTTTTGGCTGAAACTGGCAATACAAATGTTTTTCGATACCACCCGGTACCGCCAGGTAATGCCCCTCCCTGGTTAGTAGCAGGAAATTCTTTCTTGAAATCCGATTCAATGCTCCAGTCGTGGGGCAATGAAAGCTTACGCCATTTGCTATCATTGTAGCCTGGTTCTTTTGCAGCTTCGTCATCCCCTAAAAAAAAATTCCAGTCATTATTAAAATCGACAACCGACCGGACCTGCGCGGCCAAATTTATCTGCGTCTGCAAACAAATAATCAAAAAAATATAGAAATTAATTTTGCGCATGAGTGGTAACTAGTCAAGCGAGACCATTGCTTTGATCACCGCAGTCGCCGGGTTTAGCCAGCTTTTAAAATTATCTTTTACTTCATCAAATCTTACCCGGTGTGTAATATAGTTGGAAGGGTTTACCTGCTTGTTGCGCATGCAATTCATCACATGCTCAAAATCTTTCCTTGTTGCGTTACGACTGCTCATCAATGTTGCTTCCCGTTTGTGAAACTCCGGATGACTAAAGGTGATCTCATTCTTTTGCAAACCGACCAGCACATACCGAGCCCCATGCGCCATGTAATGAAAAGCTGAATTGATTGCTTTTAGGTTGCCCGTTGCATCAATTACCACGACGGGCATATCGTTAGCGGTAATTTCTCTTAATCGCTGCAATACATCCTCTTTGGCAGGGTTGATCAGGTTGGGTATGTTTAATTTTTCCCTGCAAAAACTGAGGCGGCCCTCATTTATGTCCATCGCGATAACATTTGCCCCTGCAATACGTGCAAATTCCATCACGCCCAGCCCAATTGGACCGGCACCGATCACCAGCGTAAACTCCCCGGATCGCACATTCGCTCTCCTGATACTGTGTGCACCAATAGCCAATGGCTCTATCAATGCCAGTTCGTCAAATGACATATCGTTTGCCTTCAACAAATATTTCGCCGGGACAGAAATATACTCGCACATACCTCCATCAACATGCACCCCGAAGACATTGATAGTTGTACAACAATTTTCCAAACCGTTTCTACAGGCAATGCAGGTGCCGCAATTAAAATAAGGAATGATTGAAACGGCATCTCCTCTTTTAAAATTATTATTGGGGCCAATATCTTCAATGACAGCCGCCAACTCGTGTCCCAATATCCGCGGATAATTAAAAAATGGCTGTGTGCCCTCATAGGCATGAAGGTCGGTGCCACAAATGCCGACACGCTGAACCTTTAATATCGCGTAATCTTCCTCAAGCGCGGGTTTTTCTTTTTGAGCATAACTAAACACGCCCGGTTCCTGGCACACTAAAACTTTCATTTTACATTTTTTATTTTATACCTGTATTTTCCCGAACCGATTTTTACCACTGCTGAATCGTTCAACCATATTACAACAACCTTCTTCCCGTTCTCAGTTACTTCCTGGTTTTTTGTTGCAGGCAAATACACGGTTGCTGTTGTGTTTGGCGGTATCTCGACATCCAATTCAAACTCGCCCGCGTTCTTTTCCCATTCGCTCACAATATCTCCATATACCGAATGATAAGTTGCTTTTGCATTTGATACATCTCCTGGAGCTCCGGGCGCTATCTCAATCTTATTAAATGCCACAGCGTCTTTTGCAGAGCGGATGCCTGCCAGTCCTGAATAAAACCATTCCATCAAATGGCCCAGCATCAAATGATTATTGGATACATTAGGATAAGCCTGCCAGGATTCAGTCAGTGCAGTAGCTCCATGTTTCATTTGGTAGCCATATCCCGGAACATCATCGCGGTTATTCATATCAAAGATCACATCATTTCTGCCCGCTTCCTCAAGAGCCCTCAACACATAGCGATAACCAATATCTCCGGCGGTAAGCGCATTATTGCGGTCACGAATATCTTTTACCAGGGCGTTTACCACAGCGCCCCTGTATTTTGGTTCAACAAGATCCATATATAGCGCTATCGCATTGGCTGTTTGACTGGCAGAATCATACTTCAAATTGTCTTTGTCAAAGAATTTATCATTGAATGCTTTTTTTACCGCCGCTGCCCGTTGCTCAAACATCTTCATGTCCGAAGTCATATTAAGCAATCTTGCCACTTTGGCCATGATCGTAAGGTCATAATAATAAGTCGCGGTGGCGGTCACTCCCATTTTTGTCATTTGTGAAAAACCTGAACGGCCTGGCCCGATATCAAACCAATCGCCCAATCCATATGACAAGATATTACCAACCGATTTACTTTGAAGGTAATTGATGTATCCCTTCATCATCGCATAGGCTTCCGATAATGTTTGCCTGTCGCCATACCATTGATAATTATACCAGGGCAGTATAATGGCCGCGCTTCCCCACTCCGGTGATTCATCAAAAGGCGACTGGATAAGCGTAAACTCGGGAGCAATTTCGGGGATCTTACCATTGGGATACTGGGCATTCATCATGTCCTTGATCACCTTTCTGTTCAGGCCGGCAATATCATAATTGTATTGAACAGATGAACCCATCAGGTGAGTTTGTTCCAGCCACCCAAGTTTTTCGCGATGAGGACAATCAGTGAATAAGCTCACCGAATTGCTTTTTATTGCCCAGTCAATAAGTGTGTTTGTCCTGTTGAAAAGATCATTGGAACAGGTAAAAGATCCAACAACCGTGGCTGAATTCCGTATGTGCAGGCCCTCAATACTTTTTATTTCAGGCAATGGCCCGAGACTGTCCGGGGAAATGCATTGTACCTGGAGGTAGCGAAAACCGTAGTAGCTGAACCGGGGTTGCCAGCTCTCATCAGCGCCACCTTTAAGGATATATGTAAAATAAGATGGCGATCCGGTACCCCGCTGGTTGGCGCTGCCATCTTCATTAATTAGTTCCGCAGGTGTGATCCTTACCGTATCGCCTTTATTACCATCTACTGTGATAAATGGAATACCTGAAAAGTTTTGCGCCAAATCATAAACAGAAGTGCTTTTGTTTAGTTGTCTCATCCTCTTTGGCAAAAATCTTTCCATTACTTTTATTGGTTCAGCCATCTGCGATTCAAGTTTTTTAGGTCCATCGGTAACAACTACATCAAACCAGTCAAGCCCGTCTCTTAAAAACCCAGGTTCATTCCATCCCTGCAGTTCCCGGGTGGCATCGTAGTCTTCACCACCATAGATGCTGCTGAAAATGATGGGAGATGAGAATGTTTGCCAGTTTTTATCACTGACAATATCTTCAGTTGTTCCATCAGTATACTCTATTGCGATTCTCATGATCAATTTAGGTAATCCATAAGCTCCGGTCATTTTCCGGTATCGTTGACTGGGAATATAATAAAACCCATTGCCCAACATTACCCCGACTGCATTTTCTCCTGTTTTTATTTGATCGGTTATATCAAATGTTACATACAGGGCCTGCCTGCTGTAGTTTGTCCAGCCCGGGTCCAGGAAATGATCCCCAACTTTTTTTCCGTTCAGGCTCATTTCAAACTGGCCAAGACCGCATACAAAAGCGGTAGCCCTTTTTATCTTTTTACTAATCGTAAAATCTTTGCGCATCAGTGGCAATTCATTTCTTCTTGGACCCCAGGATCTTTTCCCATTCAGGTGAATATGCGGCGCTATTATCAATGAATCGTCCATTTTCCCGTATTCGATCCATTTTGCCTCTTTCCAATCCGCCTGGGTAACCAAACCCATCTGCCAGGAAGCGCTATTACACCATGCCGATACATTGCCTTTATTATCCCAGACCATTACCTTCCAGTGATATTTCTTTGTTGATTGTAGCGCTTTGCCCCCATATTCAACCTGGATAGATGCCTGGGAAAGAACCTTTTTTGAATCCCAGACGTTGCCCAGATTTTTTTGCAAAAAAGAAGGGTCATCAGCCACCAAAACACGATAGGCAGTCTGCAATACATTTTGCTGACTGGATTTGAGTTCCCAACTAAGTCTTGGCTTTCTTTCGTCAACGCCAATTGGGTCCTGCCTGTATTCACATCTCGGGTTTACGACGGCTAAGTTTTGACCAGTGGCCGGTATCATGTGAACGATAGCAATCAAAAATCCAAGCAGTCTGCTCATACTATATCTCTATAAAAAGTTCTTATTGTATATCAATTCCGGAAACAACCAAATCCTTTGCATCTTTCATTCTCAGTTTTACAATATAATTACCCGCATTGATCATACTACTCGTAGTGATCGTAAACTGGTTCCATTTACCTTCGCGTGTAAATTTAAAGGAAACGGGTTCTTCCAGCATCATGGTATTACCTGCCCCAATAAGCTGCAAAATTGCATTTACTTCTTTTTCTCCCGGGTAATAATATTTAACGGTAACAGAGTACATGTCTGCAACACCGGTTTGTATTGGCCATTGAAGGTTGACGGTGTCGTTTGTGTGTATTACAACGCATTCTCTTGTATTAAACATCTCCTTTTGTACTCCTGCTGAAAACATAGCTACATTAGTCCTGTAGCCTGTTACCGGTTTTAGATCGTAAGCCGGTTGCATATTATTTGCCGGCTGAATTATGACTATGCAACCGGGTGAAACGTCTAGAATGATATCTTTATTTTTTCCAAATAATTTTCTATAAACCGTATAAATAGTCCCTCCATTTTCATCTGTAATAATTTCTGTTCCTGTATTCTCAAAATCATTTACTGCCGGTATTTTCCCTTTGTTTTTTAAACAACCTATAAAAACATTTATAGTCTTTTCGGTCCTGAAGTTGATCTTTCCGGGGATAGATCTGCTCGTAAAAGAAAACCAGTCAGCGCCATATAAATTTGAAGGAAGTGAATTAAAAAGAATATTCTCATCGACATACTGTTTATCTCCTATATCCAGCCAGGACTTAAGCTCATACCCATTAGCCTGTGTCGTAAGATCGGGTATCAACTCTTTGTCAATGATAAGTCCGGTGTTCTTGTTCAAATGAGCTATCGCAATCGCAGATATCATGGCTTGTCCTGCTTTGCTTTCAGGAAATGAAATAACCATTTTGCCTCCTGTAATCTTCGTTTTCACTATTTTTTTTAATGCGGTATTTGTCCCCGCCTCATTCCAGATATCCAGGTCATTCAACACTGTTTTCCCATTTATAGCTATATCAAACAGGCGCATGCCTTTCGCATTCATACTTCCTCCAATTCCAAGCCAGGGCTCAATAAAATAAAGTTCGACCATGTAGTCGCCATTCGGCAGGTTGAAATCATATTGAAGCTTATCTTTTCCATAACGAAAATCCTGGAACAGTTTCCAGTCTTTTGTTCCTTTGATAGGGTCAAATACTCTTCGTTGGCTTGCGAATTGACTGGGTATTTCCGGGAACTGATTTGCCCATGATTTTGAAAACCCATTATCAGCCGACCATCTATTCCCGTTTCCATCTATGTATTCAGCGCCGCCGCAGTTGACACGATAGACATACGTATAATTCGGTTGTGGCTTTAAAATTGGGCGGGACGCCTTGAATAATTTATTGAAAGCAGGTGCCGGTGGTAAATGATTTAATACAATTGTATCCCGGGCTTTTATCTTTCCATTAATATAGCCAACAGCATACAGCACGTTATACCGGATATTTACTTTATTCCATTGAAAATGGCTGCCTATACCCTTTCGTTTTTGTTTCCCCAACGACGCGTTATCAATATCATTAAATAGCTCTACTTCATCGCAATTCGAATATACAATGATACTGTCTTTGATACCCGGTCTCATCCAGCGATTGGGCCATGTATGCGAAACGATATATACCATTGGCTCCTTGTCTTTCGGCGCATAGTTGGATCGAAACATGTAAAACGCATCGGTTGGTTCCTCCCACGCGGTTAATAGACCTTTATAATTCACAGGACCGATCCTGTCCAGCTCTCTTAGTCCTTCACCTCCCTGCACCCGGCCGGGATTATCATGCGAGGTCAGTAACCAAAAGAACTGGCCGGCGCAACTATCCTTAACCGATTCCGCCAGTCTTATCTTTTGTTCCATTAATTGGGTCATCCGGTCTTCACTGACGGCTCCATTCTGAACAAATCCTCCTTCTGTATGCAGGTCGATCGTTCGCCAGGCTCCGTATTCTCCAATCAATACCTGTTTTTTTATGTCGCTTGCATATGTATTCGGATCGCCGCCATAGGTGCCGGTCCAGTTTTGCGGAACATCCCAGTCAGTACCACTGCCGCCATTACAGGTAGTGATTAATCGTTGCGACGAAGCAGTTGGATCCAGGGAACGGATCAATTCCGTACATTGTTTGGCAAAATCCTCGGGCAGCTTACTTTCATTTTGTAAACCCCACAAAATAACGGCTGGATCATTTCTCCTTTCCCTGACCCATTCTATTAATAACTGCAGGAAATTTTTCCGAAACTCCGGCGTGTCATACCAGATATGCGCCGAAAACTGTGACCATAACAGCAAGCCCGTTTTATCACAGAGCTGAGTATACAATAAATTATGGGGTTGATGTGCTTCCCTGAAAGCATTAAAACCTGCTGCTTTTACCCATTTCATCCTCGAGCTGATCTGTTCCTTGCTGAAAGCATGACTTTGACCCAATAAGTGTTCGTATTCAGCGATACCATTAATGAACACAGGCTTCCCATTCAAGAGAAATTGATTAGTCGCGGTCTTCCATTCAATGGTACGAAAGCCAAAATCTGTCTTCACTTCATCGACAACCTTGTTATTTTCTTTGATCGTGGTAATAATTTTATATAAATAGGGGTTTTCAATCGACCAAAGAACCGGGTTATTTACAGGCATTTCAAGCTGGTTTTGGAAAATTGAAACCCCGGGATCCATTATTTTTTTGTCTGAACCCGTTTTTATTATTTTGCCGTTCCTGTCGACCAGTTTGTGAAGGATCATAACTTCCTTTACTTCATTAGCGTACTTCCTGATGACAGTTGTGTGGATGAATAAAGTTGCTTTGCCATTGTTTATATCTGCCCAGGCATGTACACCGAAAGGTTCGATGTAAGTATCGTTTGTAACAATGAGATGAACGGGTCGAAAGATGCCCATCGGCTGTGATCCTTCAGAAAAACCTCTTTCATCACTGCAGCCGCCGCAAACCCAGGGAAGATCCTGTATGTTGGAAGGATGGCCTACTTTGACCAGCAGGCTATTTTGTGAGCCATCTGTTTTTATAGCCTCCGTAATATCCAATGTAAAGGTAGTTCTGCCGCCTGCATGGCTACCGACCAGGTTATCATTTAGATAAACGGTAGCATAAGAGCCAACGCCTTCAAAAAATAAGAAAAAACGTTTTCCCTCTTCAGCCTGCTTAATGCTAAAGTTCTTTTTATACGTAACATTCCCATGAAGATTGCCATGAACCAATCTCCTGTATCCATAATAGTCATCCCAGTTGTGAGGGATATTTACTTTTTTCCAGTTATTGGTTGCATTCAAAGAGGTTAGCCAATCATTGTTTAGAGAGATGTCCTGCCGCTGTGAAAATGAATTAAATGAAAAAAAACAAAATAGAAAAACGCTCACGCAACGACGCAACGACGCAACGTGATTCATTTTAGAAAACTTCGTTGCTGTTTTGTTCCGCCCATTGGCGGGATTGCGTGAGACCTTATTTCTGTTTGAGCGAACCATCAAAATGATAGACACCGTTTTTAATTGTATAAACCCTTACGATGTTATTGTTATAACGCAAGAGTAATTCCTTGCCTGCCTTGGAGCGAACTGTTAATTCCTGCAATTGTCCATCGTTCCATTTTATATCCAACACAAAACCTCCTCGTGCACAAATACCTTTTACATCGCCTTCGGGCAACGCAGATGGCAATGCAGGCAAAATGTCGATGTATTTTGTATGGCTTTGCAACAACATTTCCCCGATGCCTGCGGCGCTTCCAAAATTCCCATCGATCTGGAAAGGCGGATGAGCATCAAAAAGGTTGTTATAACTACCAGCTGCATTTTTTGTAGGACTCAGCAACATTTGAATCAACCGGAATGCGTGATCACCATCCTTGAACCGTGCCCAGCAATTTATCTTCCATCCGAGGCTCCAACCGGTGGCTGCATCTCCCCGGTAAATCAATGATTGCCGAGCTGCTTTCATCAACTCGGGTGCATCATCCCAGTTGATCTCGTTGCCGGGATGCACTGCCCATAAATGAGATATATGCCGGTGCATATTCGTTGTATCATCTACATCCTGCATCCATTCCTGCAACTGCCCATACTTACCAATTTGATTGGAAGCAATTTTTGCATACCTGACTTTTAGCGTTTCCCGTAAGCCTTTGTCAACATTTAATAATTCACTTGCTGCAATTACATTTTTAAACAGGCTTCTTATTATCTGGTGATCCATTGAAGGACCTGCTACCAAACCGCCCTGCTCAGGCGAATTGGAAGGTGTGCTGATCAACCAACCGGTTTTGGGATCTTTTACCAGGTATGAATTAAAGAAAAGCGCCGCCTGTTTCATAATTGGGTATGCCGTGGTCTTTAAAAAGAATTCATCCTGGGTAAACAGGTAATGTTCCCATAGATGTTGACATAGCCAGGCTCCGCCAGTCACCCATATCCCGTGATTGGATGCATTGATGGGCGCAGTGCCTCTCCACAGGTCCGTGTTATGATGCAATACCCAACCCGGAGCATTGTAATATTCCCTGGCGGTTTCTCGCCCTGTATGTGATAATTCAGTGATCATGTCAAATAACGGCTCATGCATCGGGGAAAGATTGAGCAATTCCGCTGGCCAGTAATTCATTTCAAGATTAATATTGGTAGTGTACTTGCTTCCCCATGGAGGATTGAGGAGATCATTCCAGATTCCCTGGAGGTTCGCTGGTCTTGTTCCTGGTCTTGAGGCACTGATCAATAGATATCGGTCGTATTGCTGGTATAGAGCGACAAAGGAAGGATCATTAGAAGTAGCAAATTTTTGTAGGCGCTCATCGGTGGGCAGCGACTCATTTGCACTTTTTCCCAGGTTAATGGAATAAGTATTGAAATACTGCTGGTACTCTTTTATATGCGCCGCTTTAATTTTGCCGTATTCGTTGTCAAAATAAGGAAAGGCGCCACTTAGTTCCCTTGAAACATCATGATAATTCAAATAGTTGGTTTCTGCCGTTAAATAAAGGCTTACTTCGTCTGCGCCGGTAATGCCGATCTTATTTTGATTGACGACTATTTTGCCGCTCTTGGTTACCACCCGTACTGTGCTCAAACCTTTTAATGCTCCGCGCCCGGCAGAACCAGTGACGGCGACATGAAGAACAATTAATGTCTTGCCGTTCACCTCCACCATATTCTCTTTGTGAGGACTGGTCAGCGAAATATCAAGATTGATGCTTGCGCTTTGCGAAGCGGAAATATCTATGGCCATTACCTGGGCGGGTTGACTAACCAGGTATTCTCTTTTGAAATTCACTCCATTTACCGAATAGGAAGTAGTTGCAACGGCAGTTCGCAGATCCAGTTCTCTCCTGTAGTTCATTGCCGCGGCAGCATGTTTAAAATCCAGCCACAGGTCACCAAAGGGCTGGTAACTCGCCTGGTAAGTTCCTACTGCGGGAGGGTTATCGTCCTGTATAAAATATTTCCATTCTCCATTCAGCGAAATCTTTGATGCTTCATCACCCGTCGGATAAATACCTATATGTCGGGTAGTATCCTTATAGCCGGTGATGCCGCCTTTGTCTGTATAGTTCAATACCTGTATAGCAATGCTATTTTTGCCTGCGTGCAGCAGCTGTTTGGGTATAATATATTTCCGTGGTTCATTGTTTTCCTGGGTGCCAATCAATTTTCCATTTACATAGGTCAGGTCTCGATCACGGATCCGATTTAAGTCAACTAGGATATCCTTCCCGAGCCATGATGCAGGTATTTCAAAATCCTTTCGCAGCCACACTGCTCCATCCAATCCTTCAAATCCGACTGCTTCCCAGCCATCCCACGAAGGAACAGTCATTGTCTTCCACCGGCTATCATTAAAATTTTCGGCCGCTTCATTTTTACTTTGCAATATCCTTTTAACCCAAGTATCCCTTTTCCCGTCATCTGATTTCAAACCCATGAATTCTTTTTCCGCCAATGCCTCGGCCTCCTTCTGTTTACCCTGGAAAAGTAACTGGCGAATGGTGTCTAAATATTTGTAAGCTCCTGTCCTGTTATAATCCCGTGGACTTCCTGTCCACAATGTTTCTTCATTGAACTGTATCCTGTCTTTCTCCACCCCACCAAAGATCATGGCCCCGATCCTGCCATTGCCAAGAGGTAATGCATCTGTCCATTTTTCCGCGGGTTTAGTATACCACAGTTTTAACTCTTGTGATGAAATGATATTCACCGACAGCAATCCTGCAGCAATAAAGAAAAATTTTACTCCCTTAAAAAACATCTCAAATAATTAAATGTTCTCATTTCATTTTACTCTTCAATTTCTCACATTTCGCATCTCACGTTTCATTCAAACAGCCAATCAACATTCTTACTATCCGGATCATTCAACGCTGCATCATACACCGGTATTGCCTGGTCACCTTTGACAAAACCCAATACTAAACATATTCCTTTACCGAGTGATATTTGATGTGTCCCCGGTCCAAATGAATACGCGTGTACATTTACAGCAGGCGTACCGTCAATAATCAAGGCATTGCCGATCTTGATTTCCGCCTGCCCATATTCATTTGCGGTTGCATTGGTTTCCAGTTCGGGTGCCTGCAGGTACTTTTTATCTTTTGAAACAAAATACCCTATTAACAATGATACATTTTCTTTGGTAGTGAATTTTATCGTAGTACCTGACCGGAACAGTTCCATTGAAGATAGCCGAACTGCGTTTAGTTTTTGTAGTGAACCGGCGCTGGCCTTAACAACGAGGTTGGTATCTGCGAAAACTTTTTCTCCTGCCACAGGATGAAATAACCCGTTGAAAGAGCTGATCATATTAACATCCGCAGGTTCCAATACAGGGTATGAAAGCTTATCGCCATCTTTCGGATGCGAAACGCGAATAGAATCAATTCTCCTTTTAAATATGGCCAGTTCAGTTCCAAATGGGATTAATACCTCGGCCCAGGTTTTATAAGTCCCATTCACTCCGCGAAGCGGGATCTTTCTTTGCTGCGTTTGCATACTGTTCGCGTACAGATAGGTTCCTTTTGTAAGCGATACCAGTTCTTCATAGCTCTCCACACTTTGTTGCAAAAGAGGTAATACCTTTTCCAGATCCCTACGATCATTAGAATATTTATATCGCAGCACATATAGGGCAGCTTCCGCTTTTGCTGCATAATGATTCGCAAGTGCATGGTAGCAGTACATGTCATTCTTTAGCCTTTCAAATTCCTCCTTATTTCTTGTAACAGATGAAGCGGCTGTTTCAATTGCCGCCACTGCTTTATGGCCATGTTCTTTTACTTCATAAATGACCTCGGGAGGTGTTTCTCCAACATGAGACTGCTTCTTCCATTCTTTTTCGGCATATTGAGTAAGCATCTCCCCCTCGGGGCTTTCGCTTTCATATAACAATGTAAACAAACCATATCGAGCCGGATCAATCAATTGTGTCATAAGCATTCCCAACGTCAGGGTCTGCCGATTACCGTCCGTGATGCCAAATCGTCGCAATAATTTTGGTGCTATCTGCCCCGATTCTTCATAGGCTACCAGTATATTTTTTCCCTTTTCTAAAGAACATCCATATTTCGATGCCAGTAAACCGGCCCAGTAGTTTATTTCCCCGGCCGTATCCCGTTTCGCTTTCCAGGCATAGCGGGCCCAGGCTTTATACCAAATCCAATCTCTTTCTATCTGCAACAACCGTTTTCCCCTGACACTATCAGCGCTGTAAGGCCAGTCCCAGTAAGAAGCCTGCGGGTAAAGATGCAAACCATTTCCCCCCATTACTTCGTGCATACCTATCACCGATTGCTGAATGAAATCAATCGCGCCATAACGGAAAGGCTCCAGGTTGGCCATGATATGTACGTTCTCAATTTGAATGCTTCCCAAATGACTCAACTTCTGGTGCAGTTCTGCCCATGCGCCACGGGGCCTGGGCATTGTCAATGCTTCGCCGTTGAATTTTGCTTCGGTATATAGATTTTTATACAACGGAAGTGCTGCCTCCATTACCGCAGGCGCATCCGTATCATGCGCACGTAAAACAATTGGGACCTCCCTTGTTTTTCCTAGTGCCTGTAAACCGTCTTTTACGCCGGGTATGATAGTCTTGGTAAACCACTCGATGTCGTCATTACCCGTTCCTTCCATCGCTTCGCCAAGGCATACCATCAAACCCACGTTTGGATATTTCTCCACAAAAGCGGAAATTGACTTTCTTGTATAGTCTGCAATCAAAGGAATGATTGGCCGGTCCCTGTCCTGCGTTTTAATTTTATAATGCTCAGCGAATGGTTTTGATACAATAATATTATAGAACATCTGGATCACCCATATTCCACGTTTGTCAGCTTCACTTGTAAGAAAACGATAGATCTCCTCGTTCTTTTTGAAGGTAGCATCATCTACTTCTACTGCAAAAGGGTAATCCTTCAACCTGACCAATGAAGCGAATGGATGGCCATTCCACAGATACAATGAGTTCATCCTGTTTTTGAGCATTGAATCGAGCACCTGCAACCATAATCTCTTATCGTAAAACCAGGGAAATGTTCCAGGAGTATACGGATATTCATAAACGCCTCTGCCGGGCAAGTAGGTTGATTTCTGCAACCCTATGCATTGACCGCGCAAAACCATTTCGGGTTGATCGCTTATCGAAATTTCCGATGGAAGTTCTCCGGTCTCATTTATTTTATCTGCCAACGCGAGGCAGCCATATAAAACCCCGGAAGCATCGGTGCCGCGGATCATAATGAGATTATGATCGGAAACAATGGTGTATCCTTCTTTACCTTGTCTGTCATTAACCGGCACACTCCCCGGGTTTTTGTAAGTGCTTAGGAGTTTCGAGTTCAGTTCTCCCATTACGACCAGGGGAATATTTCTTCCCCTAACATCGTCAACTTTTTTCAGCGTGACAATACTGTAGCCTGCATTACGCAGTGAGACCACCAGCTTTTGTGCGCCGAAACTTATGCGGGCTGAACCCTGTTGCATCAAGATGCCTACCGGTCCTTTTTCCCGGCCATAAGCGCACAAGGAGAAAAAAAGAAACAGGAAAATGAATGAAAAAACCTTTCGCTGTACACGATACCGCATCTGGTTCAATTTGCTTTTGAAATTAAGAAGGGGAAACGGAGAACCGTTCCCCCGTGATTGCTAAAGTTTCCTAACTGCTTGCGGAAACTGCTATATGAAAAAATTAAAAGCTTCCCAACTTGACACCGCTCTCTTCGTTTGATCTATACGCCGCTTCTACACACGCCATTGTATGAATACAATCTTCAACAGAATTGTCTGGAGCATCGATTTTACCTTCGGCGGCAAGCATTACCTGTGCCATGCTCCCGATAAATGCATGCGGAAACCAACTTCCATCGATCTTCATCTCCTTCCATTCGGGTTGCCCGGCATCATCCAGCAGCACGTATTCAAAACTATCCGCAGATCCTCTGGGGTAATCGATCAATGCGCCAAAATTTATCTTGATAGCTCCTTTGCTTCCTTCGATCTTGATATAGGATTGTTGTTTGGGCAACCCGTAGTTATGACAATGATTGGTCAGGATATTAGCCCGCACCAAATCCCCATAATCCATAATGATATTGCTCCTGACTGAAGCAAGCTGCGCCATGGCGGGATGTTTCGTCGTTTTAGCAAATACCGATTGGGGGTTCCCCAACAGGTTTCGTATAAGATCTATATAATGAATACTATGGTAAAGGATCTCAACTCTCGGTGAATTGTATAAAAAATCCCATAGATGCCAGGGCGTATAGACATTGACATTGATCTCTACATCGTTCAGTTCCCCGAGGAGATCTTCATTGATCAACTTCTTTGCCGCGAGTATATAAGGCGCATACCGCAATTGAAAGTTGATCGCTGCCATCATTTTTTTGCTTCTCGCTATTTCAAGGATCTCTTTTGCCTGTTCAAAATTCTCGCCCATCGGTTTCTGTAACAAGACAGCCGATCCGGGTGGCAATTGGCGGAAAACAGGAATTGTTTCAGGCCCCGGAACCGCTACATCGAACACTACATTCCCTTTTGCATGCGACAACATTTCTCCAAGGCTTCTAAAAACATTTGGTATTTTAAATGCAGCCGCCGTTGTTTTGGCTTTATCATGCACTACATCAAAGATGCCCTGGACATCAAAACCTGCGATTGAATAAGCGGGAAGATGAGCAGTATTCACAATACCACCTGCCCCAATCATAAAGATGGGCCGCTTTTCAGATGGTAATTGTGCAATCATAAAAGAATTTTACTATAAAATGCTCAGCCCTTCGCTCTCCAGCCTCTCCCAGGGAGAGGGAGTGATAGCGACATTCTTCGCAGAATTCGTGGCGCCGCAAAATATTCTCGTTGCTACCCCAATTGCGTCGTCGCTCCGCTCGTGATGACGCCAGCATCCAGCATCCAGCATCCAGCATCACCTCACTCCTCCATCCAGTTCCCGTACGTCAACAACAAAATGGCCCCCAACAAAACCGCCAATGCCAATACTAATAACTGTTTCGTTTTAACACTGGTGGCTTTCCACTCTTTCAGTATCAGTCCCACCACTGCACTAAGCAACACCAGCATGATCATATGTATCGCCCAACTGGTGAATTTAAATTTACCCATTCTTACATGTCCAAGTCCATAAAAAAAGAATTGCCCATACCAGAGCAACCCTGTCAGCATCGCCATTAAATAATTTACAAATAAACCTTTGCCACCGGTTGAAACATATTGACCGAATGTTTTTTCTTTTGAATGCAGGTACAGGCAGTACAGGAGGGTTGTGACAAATGCGCCAGTATTTGAAAAAATATAAACAACGTTTCCCTGGTAATTCCCTGCTCCATGGTCGGCCGCTATATCGGCTATTGGCTTGCCCTGGTCGAGTGAAAATCCGTAAAGCGCAGATAAAACACCGGCCAATAAACAGAGTGGTAACCCTTTTGCCAGAGAAAACACCGGTTTACTGGCCTGGGCTTTTTCCCGGCCATTGCCGAATAAAAGATCATTTTGTTTTTGTTTATCCAGGTCTATCTCCTTATTTCTCCCCGCCGCGCCGCATAAAGCAATTCCCACAGCACCCATCAGCACCCCGCTTACTATGAAAGCAGCCCCGTGACTGGATAATACTTCATCCAATGTACCATGAACCAACGGGGGCAATAAGGTTCCTAACACGCAACTAATACCAACCGCTATCGCATATGTTAATGAAAATCCCACATAACGGATCGCGATCCCAAATGCGGTGCCTCCTATTCCATAAGCCATGCCGAGGAAAAAAGATTTTTGCATAGCTGATGATGGAGCTTCTTTCAATACAGCTGCCAATTCCGGAATGGTAAGATACGCTACGACAATCGGCAATACGAACCAGCAGATAAAAGCCTGGGCCAGCCAATAAGTTTGCCAGGACCAACCCACCAGTTTCTTTTGAGGCGTATAGCATAAAGCAGCTCCTGAAGCTCCTACTGCATGATATAGCACCCCGTTAATTACTTCCATCGTGTGTTGTTAGGCGATTCATAGATCGTAAAATCGTACAGCATTTGAATAAAATACTTTCTCGCGTTCATTATCCGGTAACAGTTCCTCCAATATATCTTTATATACCTGCCAGGTCTGCGTATAATTATTTGCCAGTAATGATACCGGCCAGTCACCACCGCAAAAGCACCTGTCAACACCAAAATGTTCCAATGCAAATGCTACATAAGGTTTTATATCTTCCGCGGTCCGGTTTTTATAATCGCCCGATGCCGTACCTAACCCGGATATTTTGGCAAAAAAATTATTACCCTCCGATGCTTCTTTCATCAATTCGCTCCATTTGCCGGACCTCTCTTTTGTTGCGATTGGCGGTTGACTCAGGTGATCGAATACCATTCTTAACCCGGGAACTTTTCTTCCAACTTCAATCGCTGCTTCGATATGTTTTGGTAGAACAGCAACCACATCGTAGGGTATATCATGAGCGGCCAGTATCTCCAGGCTTTCGATCACGGACGGTTGTAACAACCATTCCGGGTCTTTTTCGTCATGTATCTGGTGACGAACGCCTTTAAAATATTTCTCTTTCAAATATCTTTCTTCCAGTATCCTTCGCGTCATTGGCGGGTCCATCAAAGGCAGCCAGCAAACAACACCAGCTATCCATTCAGTGCTGTAAGCGGTTTCGAGCATCAGGTCGGTGTCCTCAGTATTTCCGCTGGCCTGCACCAATACACCTTTTGTAATCCCGGCTTCCAGTCTTTCTTTTTCCAACTGTTCAATGCTCCATACCCAGTTTAGAATAGAATCATCTCCTTCCAGCCATGGATATTCAGCCCGGTCAGGATCCCAAACATGAACATGTGTGTCTACTATCTGCATACGACCGGTAACCGCTCAACTTTTTATTACTGGTGAAAATTCCTTTATCAGGTCAAATTGCTTTTCTATTTTTTCATTATCTTCTCCAAGTACAGGCGCTCCTTTCGATGAAATCAACAATTTACCATCCACCCGTATCGGGCAACGGGTTGTTTTTACAGATAAACCGTTGCTTGTCTTCACAGTGATCTCCATATTTAATACCCGGTAACCTTCTTCTTTTTTCAATTTATCATAGTTCATTACGGGTGCGCACCAAATATCCGCCTTTTCCAGTAAAGGCAACCAGTAGACAGCAGTGTTAGTGATAAGATGATCGGCCAGGATCTCTTTGATCTCATCCCGTTTATTAAACCAGTCATTACTATCTGTAAATTGTTTCAACGATACACATTGCAACAGGTCGGCCAGCAAAAGAATATTTGTCATGGCCAACGCTATATAACCGTCTTTCGTTTTATAGATACCATAAGGCGCCGCGACATAAGCGTGCCCGCTGTTAATGGCACTCCGGACAGGTAACTGGTTGCCGTCATTATAATAACAGGTCAATACCTCAAACTGGAAATCAAGAATGCTTTCAAACATGCTTACCTGGACCAGCGCTCCTTCCCCAGTTATCCCTCTCTTGTATAATGTTGCTAAAATTCCCTGCGCGACATGCGTACCGGCCATTATATCAACGACCGCTACACCCATTGGTGTGGGGCTTTCATTATTATTATTACTCAACCATGTCAATCCTGATGCTGCTTGTAATAAGAGATCCTGTCCCGGCAGATCCTGCCAGGGGCCTTCACATCCATAACCGCTGATCTCAGCATATATGATCGTAGGGTTAATGACCTTTACCGTTTCATAATCCAGACCGATACGTTCCATCACCCCTGGTCGAAAATTATGCATCATCACATCTGCCTTCGCTAGTAATCGTTTTACTTTTTGAAGATCACCTGCATCCTTCAGATCAGCTGCATAGCTTTGTTTGTTCCGGTTGATCGCATGAAAGATCGTAGACTCACCTTCGATCACTACATCAGAAACATACAACTGCCGGCAAATATCACCGGCGCCTGGCCTTTCTATCTTGATCACTTGCGCTCCCATATCCGCGAGCCTCAATGACGCAGACGGACCGGATAAAAACTGGCTAAAATCGATTACCAATATATCTTTCAATAAATTCATAACGTGCTTTTATTTCCACGACATCCTCTGTCCTCCGGTCTACCGACATTTTGCTTCTACGAAGCAAGGCAACGTCTCACATCTCACTTCTCACAATCTCTCTCATCACTTTCTCATTATGTTCTCCCAGTACCGGCGCCGGCTTATCCGAATGCAATCTTTCACCATTTATCCTGATCGGGCACCTGGTTGTTATGATTTTTTTGCCCCTTGCATCCAACACCTGTTCCATTTGCAAACACTGGTAGGCTTCATGAGTCATCATTTTTTCCCAATCAAAGACTTCCATTGCCCACAATCCTGCTCTTTGCAGGGAATCCAGCCAATGAGACGTCATTTCAGAACAAAGATGTTCTGCCAGGATCGCTTTTATTTCATCTCTTTCAGCAAAAGCCTGTTCACTGGAAAATTTATACAACAAAGTACAGTCTATCGCTTCTGCCAATATCCGAATATCCATCATGGCAAGAGCAATATATCCATCAGCAGTTTGATAAATGCCATAGGGTGCACTCAAAAGCGGGTGGCCATTACTATTATGACTTCTTATTGGTTGCTGGTTAGAAGTATAATACGTCGTCAACAATTCAAACTGGAAATCCAGTAATGATTCCGCCAGGCTTATTTCGATCAATGCCCCAATGCCTTTTTTTTGCCGGCGGATCAACGCAGCCAGTATCCCCTGCACCAGTTGCGCCCCTGATAAAATATCCGCAATAGCGACGCCAAACGGAACAGGTCCATTCATGCCATTGCCGGTTGTATAAGCAAGACCGGTCATTGATTGAAGTAAAAGGTCCTGGCCCGGTCTATTTTTCCAGGGACCTTCTTTTCCATAGCCAGAGATCTCTGCATAGATAAGACGGGGATTTATCTCCTTTACTGCATCATAATCCAAACCGGTCTTTTGCATGACCCCAGGTCTAAAATTATGGATCAGTACATCCGCTTTTGTAATGAGTTTCTTTACCGTTGCGAGGTCCTTCGCATCTTTCAAATTGGCAGTAAAGCTTTCTTTATTCCGGTTGATTGTATGAAATAACAAAGAGCTGTCATCCACCCAGAGATTTTTGATCGCCAGTTTCCTGCCGGCGTCCCCGGCTTTTGGCCTTTCGATCTTTATCACTCTTGCACCAAGATCTGCCAATCGCAATCCTGCCGATGGGCCAGACAAATACTGGCTAAACTCGAGCACCACTAATCCCTGTAACGGCAGATCCATCATACACTCATTATTGATTGGTTGCGAACTAAACTTTCCTTGTATATCCTGTTCATCTCGTTTAATGTTATCAAAGAACTGCTGTTCTCCATTAGACATTTCTGCAATGGAATACCCGCGTGGTCCTGGAAATGTAAATAACCATTATACCGGGGACGGGTGTACCCACTTTGCATTACGGGCAAGAGGTTTTTAAAAAAATCATGGGTTAACTGGTTTGCGTCCGCATCAAGCCATGCAGAACGATGCCCCGGTTGTCCGCCATGTTGCACATATAATGTCCGCTGGCATTCACCGGAAACAACCATTGCAGCAAAGTCAAGAGCGACATCCTTGTGTTTACTAAAAGCAGAAACCGACAATCCGGTCCCACCAATGGTTGTTCGCAGTTTCTTTCCATTCAACGACACCAAATCTGCGTAATACAGGGTGTTTTTGGAAAAACCTGCTCTTGCATAGTTAGAATAACAGTAAGCAAAAGGACAATACCAATAGTCATCTGATGCAGACATAAGCTCAGCGATTGCAATAGGATTGTAATCAAACATCCTTTTATCAACGAGAGAGTACAATTCCTTCATTGTTTCAATTGCCATCCTGCCCGTTTCTTTATCAATTATTTCATCGCCATCCTGGAATGGCTCCTTTCCATGAGCTATGCAAAAAGTATAAAAGTTCATAAGGAGGTCGATCGGAATTGCAGGTACTGCCAGTTTTCCTATCCTTGCGAATTCCAAAACGTCCTCCCAAGTCTGCGGAATGGTTGCATTGTTTTCCTTCAACAGGTCATCCCGGTAACTGGCCGCCGGGGTTGCCGCATCAATAGCCAATGCCCATTGTCTATTGTTGTAATTGTAACTGAAATACGAGTTGCCTACACTATTCTTCAATTGGTCTTTTAGATAGTCTTTGGACAGGAATTCATTTAAAGGCAATACACAATTAGTAGCCGCAGCACATCCTACCCAGGGATGATCAATAATAAGAAGATCATAATCTTTTGTCAGCTCTTCGATGGGGAAATCAGCAAACTCCTGCAATGTTCTTTTCTTCCATCGAATTTCGATACCGGGGTGCAACTCGGAATAGCGCTGGGAAACTGCCAGCAAGGGTGTAATTCCCCTGCTATGACCCCATGTTATTCCATTTAAGATTGTTGCAGCCATGATCGCTCAATTAGTCTTTTTATTTACCAGCAGGAGATGCTCACAAACCATCACCAGTTCATTATCCTGGTTGAATGTTTCCACCATTTCTGTTACCAATCCATATCCCGGTTTCTTATGCTCTTTTTTTTCTTTGATAGTAACCGATACTGTCAGCGTGTCGCCAATGAAAACCGGTTTAATAAAACGTAAGCGTTCATAACCATAGGTCATTGAAACTTCATTCACAAAATCAGCCGTCAGGCCGATGGCAATGGTAAAGACAAGGGTGCCATGTGCAATTCTTTTTTTGAAAGGCTGGGTTTTACACCATTCTTCATCCATATGATGCGGGAAAAAATCACCTGATTGGCCTGCATGAATGACAATATCTGTTTCTGTGACAGTCCGGCCTTTGGTGCGGCGTGTATTATTCAGTTCAAACTCTTCAAAATACTTCTTTACAAACATGACAAGCGTTGGTTAAACAATTGCGGGATTATAAAATGAACCTGCCGGGATAGGTTACCGGGAAATTCACTAAAAATCGCCTGCAAATCAGGATGTTAAATTAGACCGCCGGGGTAGGTGATTCAATGTCAGGTTTTACTGTAATGATGGAAGATATTACTATGAGTTAGACATTTATCCTGGGATTTCCTGATCTCTGAGAAGACCCGACTCCAAACATCAGGGATCGGATTTGCACTTTATCCATAACTATTCAATTTTATGCAATGATATTGTTGGAACCGTTGGTGATATTATTTCGATAAAAAAATCGTAAGTATAAATTGCATAGTGCAGTTCTTCTGCCAAATTTTCTTTATTAGCCTGAAACCATTCAGAAGATTGAGACCATTCACAATTTTCGTCTACGCTGCAAATAAAAGCGATCCAGGAAGAGTTTTTAATTATAAAAAAAATGTTTCTCCATTGTATTTCTTTATGCTTCAGCCAATACTTTCCCATACTATTTTCCTGGGTAACCCTATAAGCAACATACCATTCAAAATTGATAACAATTTTCAAGTTATATTTCTTCTCTGAACTGATTGTTATTTCCAATCCGTTTTTATCATCAACCACAGACTCTAAATACATCAAATAGTTCTCATCCATTTTAATTGGATGCCAATACGTTATTATGTCGGTATCTGGTTCCATATATTTTAAGGTATGAAAATAACTATTGTCCCAGAGACTTTTTATTCATATAAATGACAGAAGTTAAATATTGCTTACGAACCGGGCTTTGAAAATATAGCATGTTTATGCGTTTTTTTGGTGGTTGTACACTTTTACTTTTGCATTATTATTAATTTAAAATATCGAACAATGCAAGCACAGGTAATCACTTATCAGTTAAATGATATTTCTCAAATGGAATATCTTAAGCAAATGGTAGAGCCAGATGCCCCAATTTTAGCGGAAGTAAAAGGTCTTATTTCAAAAGTTTGGCTCACAGACATAGAAAAAAACACTTATGGTGGTTTCTATTTATGGGAAAATAAAACGGCAATGGAAGATTTTATGAATTCTGACCTGGTAAAAGCAGTTGTAAGCCGGCCGTTCGTAAAGAATGTTTCTTCGGTTGATTATGAAGTAAATCAGAGCGCTTCATTGATTACCCGGGGAGTAAAATAGACAATAGAGTTTTCCTAATGTTGCGAGAAGCGCTACAGTTAACAAGGGTTGTCTGCCCGTCATGGCCGGGGCGGGCTGCAGGTATATTTTCCTCGCCATGTCACTATCGACTGCATCATGGTTCGACCTTGTCCCGCCAAATCCGCGAGTCCTTGGCGTTAGCGGCAAATTTTTTTTCAATGCCTTATGTATTTAGTCAACCTGTATCATCCTGATATAAAACAAACATGACTAGGCGTTGCGTAATTCTCTTGATCATTACTTTTCTGATACTTCCTTCGTTACGCATGTGTGCCAGTCCCCAGCTGCCGAATTACATAATTTTCAGGGGGGATACGATTGCGACTTACAACCTAATTCTTGAACTATATTTTCAAAACCAGGGAACAACCGACCATGGGAAATTGTTTGGATTGAGTTTTCGTGATGGCGCATCTCTTAACTGCTGGCGAGGGTACCAGGCGATTTATAAATTTGACAATGACACCCTTTTTCTTGCCGACATCATATCTTGTGGTGAACGAAGAAGCGGCAAAATTGACAAAGCAGCATCTGCTCAAAAAATGAAAACTATATTTAATGATAGATTTATTAATGGCAAAGTTTACATGGATTGGTTTTCGGGTGACATGAGCTTTCCTTTAAATAATCAAAATAACAAGGTATTAAGGTGGGATGGAGTATTTTATACAATTTTTGAGAAAGAAACGGTAATTAGCATTACTAACGGAAAGATTTTGAACATCGCAGACGTTGACAATTATGAAGACAACCCAAAAGCAATAGACAGAAAAGATAAAAGCAAACTATCAGACATTTTATTCAAACAACTTAAAAAAGTAAGATGGAAGAGCACTGACAAATTTGATTGTTCTGACAAATACCTGGTAACTATTGGTGAAGATGGGAAAGTTTCAAAAGTTATAATGCCTGAATATCCGATACAAGATTCAATTGACAAATATTGGGACAAGGACGAATATAATTACTGCATAAATAATGTATTTAAAGCCCTGCAGAAATTAACGTTTGACATTATTAAAGACAAGGGTAAACCAATTTCCGAAGATGTTTACTTCGAAATTTGGTTTGACAGTAGAAGAAAAATTGAAAACTGGACACGGTGACAAACTACCGCTAAACATAAGTTTTTAACTTTATTCAGTTTCGATCCGGACGAATCACGGTCCCGATACCTGCCTGCCGGCGGGGTTATCGGGATCAGCACAACCTGTCCCGCCATGAGGGAGCAGAAAGAACCGGGCCGGTATGTATCTTGCTTAGGCATTGTAGTAACTCGAAGCATTTCTGCGGGAAACGGCGCATCAAAACATAACTACTAATATAATCCCCCGGACATAATATTTACTTTTGACGAATGATAAAACCTCCAGACAATACACACCTAATCAAAGGAGAGATTGCTGATTACTGGTATGCACCTGACGGTATTTTATATTCTTATTCCAAGAACCCGGTACGGACAATTAAGAACATTACAGAAAATATTTTGTTGGTCAAAGGCATTACCAACAACAAAATAATTCCGTTATTAATATATTTGAGCAACTCACCTATTCCAGACAAGGCGACAAGAAAGTTTGCAGCTGAACAACTACCGAATGTTTATTCTGCAATGGCGATGGTTTCCAAACCCGGACTTTCAAAATTTATTATGAATATTTTGTTTAGTATTAAACCACCCGCTATTCCCATGAAATCTTTCACAGACGATAAAAAAGCAAAAGCGTGGCTGGCACAATTCGTATGAACATACAGTAGCACAAATGCATAACATTCGATTTTCTGTCTCGCGTCCTTCAAAGGTTGATTAAAAATCCCGCATGAGGCTGAACAGGTATATCCCCGTCTACATAACTAATCAGCGTTAGGTAGAATGATCACTCTTAAGTTGTAGCCTTTCAGCTTGTGCCGGGTTTTTTAGGATGGCGAACCCCGGCATCAACTGCCCGTCAAAAATTTCTTTGAATAAATGAATCAGCCAACTTATTTCCGCGCTCTTTTCAATACATCCCGAAGCGCCCAAGAGTCTCGCCATCTTACTGATTTCTTCACTGATCATTTCAGTATACGTATAAACTTTAGACCGTTCCAACACTGGCTCATTCCGGATAACGGATATAATCTGCAATCCATTCACGTGTGGAAGGTTATGTGAAACAAATATGAAATCGGGCTGAATATATTCGAGCATCGCCAGCGCCTGTTCTGAGCTTTCGGCATGGCTGCACTTAAAATTTCCCTGTATTTCTTTAAGGGCGGCCATAAATATTGTCAATTCGCTTTTATTATTATCGATCAACAATATGTGCTTTTTCATACGCTGGTAGCGATTAAGTGTAGATAAATCAATAAGCGGTTGATTTGGGCCAGGTCATTATGCATTATAACATAACACAGCATTCACAACCATGCACCGAAAGAAGACAAAGGGCAGGTAAATAATTTAGTTTCCGACTTTCAGGTTTGCCAGCCTGAATATTTCCTGGGTTATCAGCATTGTGTTTGTGCCCAGCTGCTGCAAATCACAAGTCAATATGTCGAGATTGAGGGGCAGCCCGTTTACAGTCTCCATCAACTCAATATACAGCATGTCCTTTTGGTCAATGGAGGATGAGCCTTTTAATCTTTTGAAAAGCTCCCGGGCAGCCTGCCGATCGCGTCCAAATTCAAAGCGCCCGAACTGCCTGAGCCCTTCCGGTGTCTGGATACTTATATTGATATAAAAAACAGATCTTATCATAATATTTAGCGATTAAAATAAGGCCGCCTTGATTAGCCAAAGCGGCCGCTCCTTTCCTTAGTTATTTTACATCAATAGCAATTGAAATAGGTTTTGCTTTTTCATTCTTTGGAAGAATGATTCGCAAAATTCCATCTGTGTACCCTGCGCTGATCTTTTCGATATCCACTGTATCATCAAGAGTAAATGTGCGGCTGAATGATCGACGAACATATTCATTCCGCACCCAGCCAGCTTCTTCATCCCGCTGGTCTTTTTCCCCGTTATGTTCAAAAGAAATTACAAGTTCACCTGTCTTCACCTGCACACTGAAGTCTTCTTTTTTGCAGCCCGGTGCAATCACATCGACTTCATATTGATTTTCGGTCTCACGTACATTGACCGGAACTGTTCCCACATTAGCGGAATTACCTGTGTCCCATAAATTGCCATCGAAAAACCGGCGCATGGTGTTGTTAAAGATGTTATCCACGACATTTTCAAGGCCATAGCCGGGACGAACTTTGTTTACCTGCATTGCTTTTGTCATAATAACCTCCATTTTTTAATGATGAATAAACTAATTAAAATATCATCTACCAGATCAGGAACGGATTGTCAAGTTTTTTCAGCTTCACGGCCTTCCGCTTCCTGATGAGTTTAATGATCTTTTTCATAGCTTTTTTCCAGGATGCCATCAATCGCAATGCCATTCGGGGGAGCGGGTGAAAAATTGACATTTGCGCTGAAAAGTTTTCAGAAAACGCTGAAAAAAAATCAGTTTGAAAGTTGATGGATGATATGAGCGGATCCGTTTGCCTGGATTGACCAGGTTACAAAGGACTATTTATTAACGATACCGAAATGCTGTCCTTCGATCCCACTAAAACAACGGCAAGCCATAATCGGGCACGATTGCATGGATTTTTAGCCCGCTGGGGTTCAATTAACTACGAATTCTTTATAGATTGTTTCTGTTGCCTTAAAAGAAGTATTAGTAAAGGACTTCGATATATCTGCAGACAGGGTATCTGCTGATAGAAAAGGAGAAGTGAACCCGAGTAAAAGGAGATACACAAGAAGCAAAGGCAACGAACAGAAGAGTTGTTTTTATTAAGATGTGAAATAAATTCACAGTAAGATTCCTGATGCAACCGGACATTGGCTAGAGGGGTACAGTCAATATCTGCGGAGCTGAATGTTTGATTTTCATCGTTAACCATTCGGTCTGCCTTATTGTTTGTGAGCCGAATTGCACACAGGCCAGTTTTAATTTTTCGTCTTGCAGTGCTTTTGAACACTGTTGCAAAATAATCCACCCTAATTTTACTTCATTGGTCATTACCCAAAGGAGACGCAGGTCTCCTAAAAGTCCCAGGCTCCCCGTTGTTCTCCCGAGCAATGAATAAACCATTTGACCAGGTTCATTTTCTTTTTCTTTTCCATACCGGCTCAGCATGGCAGCCAGGTTCTGCACATGATCAAGCGACCAGGAAGCAAAGAGCCTGCACATTTCATACACATCCGGTTCACGCATATGCTCTTTTGAGACATCTTTAAATGCTTTGGCCAGTTCTTCCTCACTGCGCTGCAGATAACTGATATAATTACTGATTCCCATGAATCAAAAGTTTATTTCTTTATAGTTTTGGGGCTGTCATTCCCCGGCGCTTTTCTTTAGCTAACTTTTGTCATATTCACTGCTGCATATTTGAAATGCGGTTGCTTACTTACGGGATCCCATACCGGCAAGGTCAATTCATTCGCTGCCCGTTCGTGTTCAGACTGATCCTTATCCCAATACCCGTAATGGAATGGGATAAAAATAGTTCCGGGAATGACATCTGCAATTCTTGCTGGTGCTTTTACACTTCCACGGCGGGATACTACTTTTATCATATCACCTTCTTCAATACCATAAGAATGGGCATCTTCGTGTGAGATTTCCACAAATACGTCAGGCGCTGCATCATTTAATGCTTTTGAACGACCCGTCTTTGTTCTTGTATGAAAATGATAAACAGAGCGGCCCGTTGTCAACCATAAAGGATATTTATCATCAGGTTCTTCATGAGGTGTTTCGTAGTCAGCCGCCACTATAACTGCCCTCCCTCCAGGATCGTTAGCCTTGTATTGCTTTTTATTTCTTTCAACACCAGTAATGATGTCATATCCAAATGTTTCGCAGATATCGTAGCCTGTATTAAAAATTCCGTCAGTATATAACCTTTCCTTACCATTAGGATATTCTTCTTTGCATGGCCATTGAATACCGGGACTCCCGGATAATTTTTCATAGCTCATCCCCGAATAATCACAGGGTCTTCCCTTAGAGCATTGTTTCCATGCCTCAAATGTTTCTTCCGGTGTCCTCCATTTCACTAGCGGCGCCCCATCCTTATCTTTTAAATCCATTCGATGTGCAAAATCGAAAAAGATATCAAGATCAGATCTTGCCTCTCCCGGAGGTTCGACGGCTTTATGTGAGATGTGTACGGTACGATCAGCATTTGTAAAGCATCCGGTTTTTTCGCCCCATAATGCTGCCGGCAAAATAATATCTGCATACTTTGCCGTTTCTGTAAGAAATGCATCCTGTACAACTAAGAACAGGTTTTCTTTTTGTAATATCTTTCGAATCCTCTCTAAACCCGGTAAAGAAACTGCCGGGTTTGTGGCTTGTATCCACATCATCTTAATAGATCCCTCTTCTGCATATCGCCAAATCTGCATCGCATGCGTGGATGGCTGCCAGTGCGGGATTTTTGACGGCTCTACATTCCACAATTTTGCCAGTTCTTTAATGTGTTTTTTATTTTGCCAGTTTCTGAAGCCTGCAAAATCTCCGTTAGCTCCGCATTCCCGTGTATTTTGTGACGTAGGTTGTCCGTTCATTTGGTATACACCGCAGCCCGGCTTACCAATCATACCACGTATCAGTTGAATATTGTTCACCTGCAGGGCAGCAGCTGTGGCCTGCATTGATTGATAGACACCCTGTAAGGCAGTTGACAACAACGTTTTTGCCGTGCCGATGATCTTTGCTGCTTTAATGAGAAGGTCCGCTGGTACAGCGCTTACTTTTTCTACGAGCTCCGGCGTCCACTTCGCTGTTTGCTTTTCCAGTTCTTTAAACCCAACCGTATTGTTTTGAATAAAATCTTCGTCAATATTACCGTTCTTTATTAGTAGATGAATAAGGCCGTTTAATACCGCGATATTGGTTCCCGGCTTTAACCGTAAATGCACATCTGCTTTTGCAGCAGTAAAGGTGTTTCTCGGATCTATTACAATTATCTTCGGAGGGTTAGGTCCCGCAAGCCGATCGAGTATTCTCATCCAAAGGACTGTTTGCTGTGAAGCAACATTATGACCGACCAGTAGTATACAATCTGTTATGTCTATATCTGCATAACAAGAAGGTTGCCCATCAGTGCCAAACGAAATTTTCAATGCCGCATCTGCAGTTGCAGTACATAGTCTTGTATTTCCATCCGTATGTGGAGTGCCCAATCCTGCTTTAGTAATAACCGCTAACGTGTAATATTCTTCTAAAAATAACTGTCCCGAGGTATATATCCCGATGGCGCCGGCACCATATTTTTCAACCAGTTCCTTTGTTTTTAGCGTCATTAAGGTCATGGCTTCGTCCCAGGTAGCTTCTTCCAGGTGTCCGTTCCTGCGGATCAAAGGTTTTGTAAGTCGATCAGGGCTATTATTTGCAACCCATCCATGTAACCCTTTTGGACCCAACCTTCCTAAATTCACCTTGTCTTCGGCACGGCCTCGGACCCCTACAATGCGACCATCTTTAACACCAATATCAAGGCCGCAACCATTGGAACAAAGAACACAGGCAGATTGTATCCACTCGTCCGGTTCCTCCGTCACCTGTTTATCCACTCTAACCGTCCAGTGTTGATGATACGGGGTTCTTTTTCCCCAGACGTCTTTTATACTGTCACGGCTATTCTGATAAGCTTGCTTGCCCATATTCCATATGATTTGAGAGGTGCGACAGAACTTATGTAATCATGAAAGGAGAGCAATGACGGCATGTGCTGGTATAAATTTTGCAAAAAGTATACCATCGGCACATAAATAACAAGCAAATATGAAGATCCGCATTAAAGGGAATCACCTTCGTTTTCGGTTACGGCAATATGATTTAACTACATTATGTAACAGCGGATCAATCGTTGAAAGGATCGAGTTTGGCGAAACGGCAGATGAGCAAATAAGTTTTTCTTTAGAAATCTCCAATGATGAAAATATGACCATCGTTTATAAAAATAACAGGGTACAGATCTTTATTCCACGAGATTTACTTGATGAATGGACCAATACGGAGCAGGTTGGAATTGCCGGAGATATTGCAACAGGTATGAACAGGACCGTTTCTGTACTAATAGAAAAAGACTTCGCCTGCTTGGACGCGAATGAAGAAGACAATACCGGCACCTATCCCAACCCGCTGGCGAATTGTATAAAGTGATCTGAAAAAATCGTTTGGCCTAATGACTTCATGGTGAGACAGGAAACAGAATCCGGAGTAAACTATGATGAATGTCTTTGTCCCGAGCGAACCTTGAACACATGAAGGATGTGCGGAAACAAAGCATCCATGGCTTCATTCACGGCCCTGACCGAACCCGGTAAGGTAATAACCAGCGAATTCTTAATGAACCCGGCTATACCGCGAGATAGCATCGCATATGGCATTCTTTCCTGGCCATAGTGACGAACCGTTTCCATGATCCCCGGTATTAGTTCATCAATAAGCGGAGCAATGGCGTCTGGTGTTACATCTCTAGGTGATAAACCCGTACCACCGGTAAATAGTATGAGGTTTATATCCTTAGCACTCAGTTTCCCGGCTGTAGTCCGTATCATTTCCTCGTCATCCGGAATTATCTCATATATCATCGTTTCAAAACCACATTTTTTCAGCTTGTCCAGAACTGCTTTACCCGATGCATCTGTTCCTTCGCCCTTTGCTATCGAGTCGGAACAAACAACAACGGCACAGGTAAGTCCTCTCAGTCCATCTTTCAGGTGATCGGATTTGCCACCTTCTTTATGCAAAAGCTTAATATTAGCTATTTCGACTCCCTTGTCGATGGGCTTCAACATATCATACATGGTAAGAGCAGTAATGGCAGCTCCATGCATGGCTTCGACCTCCACGCCTGTTCGATAAATAGTGTGCACCTCTACTTCAATAACAATGTTCAAACCATCGATAGCATGCCGTATTTCGGTAAACTCAACCGGCATTGGATGACAATCAGGAATTACATCACTTGTTTTTTTGACTGCAAGTAGCCCAGCCGCCCTGGAAAATTCAAAAACATTTCCCTTTGGCACGCTACCTGAACGGATAGCCTCTATGGTTTCCTGGCTGGAAACTTTCAGTATTGCAGTGGCAATGGCTTTTCGTAAAGTGGTATTTTTTTGCGTGATGTTTACCATAATTATTGATTCGCTTTCCATTGAAAAGACTGGTCCCCGAACAATTCCTTCCCCCATACTGGCAATTCGGATTTTACCCGCTCCACAATTTCCTGGCATGCATCAATGGCCGCTCTTCGATGAGCCGCCGAAGTAAATACAAACAAACTGATCTCTCCTGTCCTGACGTTCCCCAAACTGTGATATACATGCATACAGGCCAGATCGTATTTCGCAAACATATCTTCACGAATGGCATGCATCTTATCCAACGCCATTTCTTCGTAAGCTGTGTATTCAATTGACTCTACTTCCTTGTCATCAATCCTGTCGGCCCTTACCTGTCCTAAAAAAATACTGTGTGCGCCAATACCGGTCCTGCTGCTGTGATCTTGAATGCTCTCAGCAATAAATGAAGCGGCAATCGGTCCCTGCACAAAAAAATTTTTTGGTTTTCGTTCCTTCATACAGATTGTTTAAGCTTTTTCCACCCAAGAATTCCGCCCCGCAAACTGTAAACCTTTTTACTTTTTCCAAAAATACCATTTAATATTCTCGCAGCTTTCAAACTCCTACTGCCCGTTTGACAAAATGTGATGATGGTACCGGCCTTTAATTCCGCTGCAGTACCGGGCAATTGTCCAAGTGGTATTTTAATATTTGGAAATTCGTATACACCGGGCAATTCATTTGGCTCCCTGACGTCAATCACGTCTATATTTCCCGCTTCTAAAAAGCTATTAAACATTTCTGCATCGATCTCATCACTGATTATTGCTGGCGAACAAAGCCATTCATAATCAGTTTTCAAAAACTCCCTTTCATTTTCCGGAATTAGTGAACGCGTATCCTTCCTGGCCGTCAAACTGAACTGGTAAACCAGGTTATTGGTCGCACTATAGGTTAACAACTGATTTATTAAAGGTTCGCCCAGTCCTGTGATCAGCTTAATCGTTTCATTCGCCATCATCGTACCGATAATCCCGGGTATCGTGCCAAGAACTCCTGCTTCGGCACAATTCAATATTTCGCCATCCATTGGCGGTTCAGGAAAAATATCCCGATAGTTTACATCCCCATCCTTTTCATTCCTGAAAACAGATAACTGCCCCTCAAATTGCGAAATGGCCCCATATACCAATAACTTTTTGAGCAACACACAGGCATCATTGATCATGTAGCGGGTAGAAAAATTATCGGTACCATCTATAATGATATCAAATTGTTTAAACAACATCAATGCATTTTGGGTGGTAAGTCTTTCGTTGTAGGAAATGATCTTTATCCCGGTGTTTAATTGACTTAATGTAAGGGCCGCCCTTTCAGCTTTTGAGAAACCAATATCATTGACTGAATACAATACCTGCCGTTGTAAATTATTCAATGAAACCACGTCATCATCAATAATACCGATCGTACCAACACCCGCCGCCGTCAGATATTGCAACGCCGGGCAGCCCAGGCCACCTGCGCCAACAACAATTACTTTTGCCTGCAACAATTCCCGCTGACCTTTTTCTCCAAATCCGGGTAAAATGATCTGGCGTTGATAACGTTCATATAAATTAGTGTTGCTCATTTATCCGCCTGAATAAGGTGGTAACAAAGCCACCACGCTATTTTCATCTAGTGATGTGTTTGAAGTAATAACCTGTTTATTTACAGCAATAACATATTTTGACTCGGCCAGTGCAGGATACGTGCTATGCAAAGCCCTTACCAGGCCATCAGTGTCTGCCACATTATCCAGTGAAACAGAACTTCCGGCGATGTCTGCTAAACGGCCAAATAAAATAATATGTATGCTCATAAAATGATACCGGGACAACAAATTTACCGTGAATTGCTGTTACGGGAGCGTCTCACTTTGAATTTGCCCACAGAGGACCTCAGAGAAGACACAGAGGAGCACAGAGAAAGGCTCCCAGGTCTGTGGCCGTCGAAAAAGTTGCTAGGCGCTTGTAAACAGTAATTTATATGCTGCAACCATCAGCACGATCGCCAGCAAATATTTTAGAATCGTCTGATTCAATTTGAGAGAACCAAAATAGGCCCCACATATTCCACCTGCAAAAGCCACGGCCACATAAGCATACATATCAGGACTGAAATGAATTCCCTTTCTTAACTGTCCTGCAAGACCCGACAATGAATTCACAAAAATGAATAAGGCGCTGATAGCAGCTGCCTGTTTCATATCGGCCCATTTCAGCAATAATAAGACAGGCGAAAGAATAATCCCCCCGCCTATACCGATCAGGCCGGATAGAAAACCGATAGCTGCACCGATTAAAACTGACAAATATGGATTTGCTCTTTTTAAATTTTCGACCTTAATATTGGCAAAAAACAAAAACCTGACGATCGGTACTAATAATAATATGCCAAGTATCTTTTTGTAGATACCTGCTTCTACAATAAGCAGGCCTCCAACATATGCGGCCGGTATGGAGGAGATAGCAAATGGCCAAAATATCTTCCATTTAAAATGTCCCCCGCGATAGTATTGTATAAAAGCTGTGAGTGAAACAAAAAGATTAAGCAATAAAGCGGTAGGCTTCATTACCTCGGGTGCGATGCTAAACAACGCCATCAATGCCAGGTAGCCGCTGGCGCCGCCATGTCCCACGGATGAGTATAAAAAAGCGACAAAAAACAATAGCAGGTAAAACAGGATGATGCTTTCCATTACAAGATTAAAAAGGTAATAAATGTACTTCAACTGGTTCACCCTTGTCACATACAGTTACTTCTTCGCCTATTTTAATAAGGCAATTGGCCTTCGCAAAAGAACTTAAACGAAATGATTCCTGTCCATGCAACGCTGTGACTATTTTTCCATCAAAGTAACCTTTTAAAAAATGAGTAAGGCCAGCCGCTTTTTTTAAAGGCCCTGCTAGCTGAGCTTGTACTACCTGGATTCCTGTTTTTTGCTTAACCATCTTTTTTAAGGCCGGCTCTGCATATTCATAAAAACAGGTAAGTACGGATGCGGGGTTACCAGGCAATCCAAAAATTAGTTTATTATCCAGTTTTCCAAAATACAATGGCTTCCCTGGACGTTGTTTTATTTTGTGAAATATTTTTTCTATCCCGTTTTGTGCAGCCGCAGTTGCAACAAAGTCATAGTCTCCTACGCTTACTCCACCGGTTAAAAAAACAATATCACTTTGCTGCAAGGCTTTCTTCAATATTTGCGTAACCGTTTCCAACCTGTCTTCCGCTTTATAAACTTTTACATCATCAAAATGCAGCTGCCTTAATGCCGCCATCAATGAAAATGAATTGGATTCATATACCTGCCCGGGCTGTAATTGGCTGCCCGGAACCTGTAATTCGTTACCTGTGACGATTATACTTATCGAGGGATACGGGTATATCAATACTTCTGTGCGGCCGATGCTGGCCAGGAATCCAATGGCCGCAGGCGTTAATGAACTATCCTTTGCTATTGCCAACTCTCCAGATCTTATTTCCGAACCCTTAGCCCTGACATTCAGGCCTGGAACAATATTTTCATCTGCTATCGCCAGCCGATCGTTTTCGATCTTTGTCTTTTCCTGCATCACTACTGTATCAGCTCCGGCTGGTACAGCAGCACCGGTAAAAATCCGAACTGCATGCCCCGGTGACAGGCCAGCTACATCATTACTACCGGCAGCCAGTTCACCTTTGATCGGTAAAATTTGATTCGATTTCCAATCGCTAAATGAAAATGCATACCCGTCCATGGAAGATTGATCAAATGCAGGAATATCAACATTGGAGTAAACATCTTCGGCCAATGTTTTACCGGCTGCCTCGCTCAACGTGGAAAGCACCGGCGTAAGCGAACTGGTATTATTAATAACTTTTCCCCTGGCTTCTGTTACGCTTATCATATTAAAACTCCAAAAGCATGACTATTTAATTCTTCGCAAACCTGATTGTGAACGAAACGGCCTCGCGGCAACTACGGACAGGTCCTTTTTCGCCAGACCGGGTGCCACGGATTCACGGACATTCAACCCCTGTGAGTCTTAGTGCCTTGGCGTACTTGCATAGCCCTTGCGCACTTTGCGATAGTTCTTGTGTCGCAAGACGCGATGAACCGAAAGGATCGCAAAGTTACTAAAGCATCCGTAGCAATCTGGTTTATCCGATTATTGGTTAATTCCTTAATCCGTGTACCCGTGACAAATAATCAAAAATGACATGTTATCCAAAATCAGCCACCGATAGTTATCATACTCCGGTTATGGATCTCTTCGGGGTGAAGATGCTCGAAATCCGTGGTAAATTGTCCACCGAGTTCTTTTGCTTTACCACGAATGTTTTGATGAATTAAAGGAACCACATCTATTCCGCTGCGCAATGCAGTTAACAGATCGGTTTCCTTTTCCGCAAACAAACAGTTTTTCATTTTTCCATCGGCCGTCAGCCGTATCCGGTTGCAATCACCGCAAAAGTTTGCTGACATGGTACTGATAATTGCAAATGTTCCTAAATGTCCCGGAACCCTATATCCTTTTGCCGTATCATGCTTTTCATCCTGCAAGCGTTCAACTTCATATTTCTCGCTAACCGTATCCAGGATTTGCTGCATAGTAACCACTTTGTTGCTTGCCCACCTGTTACCGCTAAATGGCATGAACTCGATAAAACGGACATGAACGGGTTCACGTTTCGTCCACTCCACGAAATCATTGATCTCGCTATCATTCAAACCTTTCATAACAACCATATTGACCTTGACATGAAAACCCCTTTTTAGTAGCATCTGAATATTATCAAAAACCCTTTTAAATTGATCTCTCCTTGTGATCAACTGGAATCTTTCGGGTTGCAGTGTATCTAAACTAATATTCAGGGAATGAACTCCAGATTCATCAAGTATGTCAACAAACTCGTGCAGCCTGGAACCATTCGTTGTTAACGTTAGTTTTACCGGGAGCTTCGACAATGTCTTAATGATCTCAGCCGCATCTTTTCTTACCAAAGGTTCGCCGCCGGTCAATCGGATCTTGTTTACGCCAAGGCTTACAAAGATCTTAGCCAACTCATCAATCTCATCTTTCTGCATGAGTTTTGAAGCTGGCGCAAATTCATATTCCTCTTCCGGCATACAATAAAAACAACGGAGATTGCAATTATCCGTTAATGATATGCGCAGGTAATTATGCATGCGATTGTAAGAATCCCTGATCATGACACACTTTTATCCTTTGTAAGATTTTGATAATCCAATTTCGTATCTATATCTATACTTCCTTCGGGAAACGAAATAAAGCCCATTTCACTGACATGCTGGCTGATCAGGCCCTTTGCTCCAACATCACCATGTAACAAGAGCAAGTCAGGCAACATTGTTCTGTGAAAAAAGACCGGCGGACCAAACGTATCCCGGTAATAGCTGGCAACAATCAGTTTTCCCGTTTCCTCGTATGTCATCATCAGATCGGTAAGCAAATCCGGTGTGACGTGCGGCTGATCGCACAGTAACATGATAAGACCTTTGGTCGATGGATTCAGCTCCAAAAGTGTTTTTATCCCACACCGGATTGATGAAGCCATGCCTTCAGGCCATTCAGCGTTAACTATTAAATGTATCTTATTAATTCCTATTTCCTTTTTGATAATATCTGCTTTTGAACCTAATACGACGATAATAGGCTGAGCACCCGAAGCAGTGGCTGTATCAATACTATGTTGTAAAAGAGATCGGCCCGAATACTGTAAAAGTTGTTTCGGGATACCCATTCGGGATGATTCGCCTGCAGCCAGTATGATGATACCAATGTTATTTGCAACCATCAGCCTGTTTTTATTTTCCCAGGTTTTGTTTCATCTATTTTTAATTCCGACCGGGGATGAATTTCACCCGGTTTTTCCCGTAGAAATGTACCCCGTTTCATTGTAATCACGGCCTTTATTTCGGCCAGGATCGACAATGCAATCTCCTCTGCTGCTTCGGCTCCAATATCCAGGCCGGTGGGTCCGTATATCCGGGTTTCTTGTTCACTTGTTATAACCTGCCCTTGTTCCTCCAGTTCAGCTAACATCCGGAATAATCGCTTCTTTGGTCCTAAGGTACCAATATACTTGCATTTGGTTTCTACTAACACTCGCATCATTGCCAGGTCGTAATTGTAGTTATGTGTCATCAGCACAAACGCAGTTCTCCCGTCTATCACAACCTGTTTTATTGCTTCTGCGGGTTTTCCAACAACGATTGTATGTGCTTTTGAAAATCGTTGCTTGGTAGCATGCGAGGATCTTCCATCAATCACTGTTATTTGCCAACCCAAAATCGCTGCCATTTCAATCAACGGCAACGCATCATTACCTGCACCAACGACAACCAGGGAAACAGGCGGCTGAAGCAATTCTATCAGGGCAGTAAACCCCACTTCAGGATATTGTTGTATCAGTGAATTCCCGTTGGAAAGGACTGTTACCGAATTTTCTTTAACCTGTTTCTCAAGATCCTTATCTTCTATTTTACTGATCGTTCTTTCCCCATCAAAAAAGAAACAGGTGCCGGGTTGGGTAGCGTGAGTATTCTTCAGTGAGAACAATGTAACCAGGATGATCTCCCTTGTTTCCATGTAAAATTTTTCAAGTAAGGCAACCGGGTTATTGCTATCGGCGGGATCAACAGGTTCAAACAAAATATGCACAATGCCATTGCATCCCAGCTGCACACCAAATTCAACATCCTCATCTATTGTATTGTAGGTAACCAGTTTATTCTGTTGCTGCTTGACAGCTACCATCGCCTTTTTAAAAGCATCTCCTTCGAGGCAGCCTCCGCTTATGGCGCCCGTCATTTTTCCGTTATCTTCTACCAGCATGCGGGCACCAGGTCTACGGTACGATGAGCCTTCTACCAGGACAACTGTCGCAAGAGCGGTTTGACGTCCTTCCTGTTGCGCAATTTTGAATGCCTGGATTATATCACTGATTTCTTTTGTCATTTTGAAAGACCCAGAACCTTAAAATTGAAGATAAACTAAAAGGAGTTTTTCCTATTCTCCCAGAAATTAAATAATAGACAAAATTGGTCAAAAAAACTATTTCGAACGGGGTGCGAACGCCCCGGTTTTGATCCATGTTACCCATGCCTTTTAAATCCTTCGTGGCTCAACGGTGGAACTGTACGCCCCTCGCCAGGGTCCCACCCGGCCTTGAGGTTTGCCAGCCATGATTTTCAGACGTTCTGCAACTAATTTAATTGATTTTACCATCAAACTAAAGTTACGATAATTCTTTTAGGTCAAACGGGTCAGCACCCATCGAGCTGAGGACACACCTTCGACCAGTTTTGGCATAGAGGTCTCCGCATTTTTCCACCTGCATGGTATACGGATTACGCATTTGTCTATCAATATTCCTGATTAGAGTAGTTGCATTGTTCAGAAATGATTAATACTCTAATTTTGAAGTTGACAAATAAATATTATGAACTCACTGACATCCCCCAGGATTAAAAAAATGAGCCCCCAACTTCTTGTGGCTGACATTGACAGTTCTGTGGAATTCTACACGAAAAAACTGGGCTTTGATGTGGATTTTCGGTATGAAGATTTTTATGCTGGTATAATTAAGGATGGGTATTCAATTCATCTCAAAATGGGCAACCCTTCAACTGAAGAAAAAGAAAAGAGAAGAAATAGAGAAGATCTTGATATCGTCTTTTCGGTTGATGGTATTGAAGACTTGTATGAAGAATTCTCAAACAAATCTGTAGAATTCGCCCAATCTTTGCGAGATATGCCTTACGGAAAAGAATTTTATGTTGCAGACCCGGACGCTAATATCATTGCTTTTTTGGAAGAACATCCAGTCAAAGCTGATCATCAATCCGCCGCCGGCAAGCGCTGAGTCGTCTTCCAATGGTAGTTCGCGGTTGTGTCATACTCCTGGATTAATTTATCGAAGCCGTTGCTCTTTACTACCAGATTAAAGTTACGACGGAAATTTTGAGCCAACCAGACCAGGGATTCTTACGCTAAAAATTGACTTTTTTGGGTCTTGATTTTTTTCGATTCATATAAATAAAAAACCAGCATAAGAACTGGCAATCGACAAGTCTATAATCTTATCTGGCAAAATCTTAACTTCAGGACACAGAATATCAACACTGCAAAGATGGCAGTTGTATGCTATAAAACACAATAAGATATTGTATGAAAAAAGCGAATTGCCTATTGATTGTAGTAATGTTAATTGTCAATCATCCGGGGCAGTCACAAAGTTGTAGCACGGGCAAGCTAGATCCTGCGGTTGCCGGTTTTTTAAAAAGACTGCCAGTTGATAATCGCTCACTTGAAGAACTAAAGAAGACAATCAATTTGGAAGAATACAGGAAAATAGGGCCGCCAGCGATTCCTTTTCCTGCAACGGACGTGATGCGTATGAAAATAACAAAAGACAGCATACCTGTATCAGTATTTATTCCTTCTCATGAAAAAGGATTACCTATAATAATTTACTATCATCCTGGCGGATTTATATCACCGCTAACAGCGGGCATGGAGTATTTGGCCTGGAAGGACGCGAAGACATATAATGCCGTTGTATTCACCATTGACTACGGCGTAGCTCCCGAGCGAAAATTTCCTGCAGGGTTAAACGATTGTTACGATTCCTTTAAATGGATTAGTGAGCATGGAATAGAATTTGGCTGCGATACGAGTCGAATTGCCTTACTGGGGGTCAGCGCCGGGGCAAACTTAGTGGCCGCTGTTTGTCAAAAAGCAAAAAAGGAAGGAATCGCACAAAAAATTAAATTGCAAATAATGAACTGCCCAGTGGTTGACAATCCCGCAAATGCAGGATTGTATCCTTCAATGCAACAGAATGCAGACGGCTATATGCTGACTAAAGCAGGGGTCTTATTCGCTTTAGAGACCTATGCTGATGAAAAAGACCATAATAACCCGGCGTACGCTCCTATACTTTCTAAAGACCTATCAGATTTACCACCGGCTGTTATCATAACGGCTGAATTTGATCCGCTACGAGACCAGGGCGCAGCTTATGCAGATCAGCTCAAAAAAGCAGGAGTAAAAGTATGGTATCAATGTTTTGGCGGTGAGATCCATTGTCTTATTGCTGCAGCCGAAAACGGGCTTGCAGTACAAGCATTGCAACATATAGTTTCGACAGCTATGAACGAAGTGATGGCATCTAAAATGAAATAAACGGCTGTACATTCGGGTTAATATCAGCATAGCAGAGAGCTCTGCCCGTAGCCTGCAGCCCTTTCGGACACCGCATTAATTCATAACATCACAATTACAAAGGTTCTATTTTCACTTCCCCTTTTGACTTTAGGACAGCTATCATTAATTTTTCAATAATTGGCTGGATAAGCAGTTCCTACTGCCGTCTATGAATTCTGTTTGATCGGGGAATTATATTCCCCATCTTTCAAACAGCTTGAATAGGTTTTTGATTTATCTTTTTTTTGGCACCTAATCATCTTCATTCCCATCATGACCTTCTAATTATTTAATATATATTTGCCGACCTGCCTCCAGTGACCTAAATACACCGCTTGCTTTTAACTAACAGTTCTACAATCGCAAAGATGAAACACTTGCCCAAGGTGCTACTTATTGACGATGAAGTTGATTATTTGGACTTGCTTACCATGATACTCAGAAAAAGAGGTTTCGATGTCTATTCATTATCCAGCGGCGAAGATGTATTAACAGTCACAAAAAAGTTTAAGCCGGATATCATATTGCTTGATGTAAGACTTGGGGATTTTGACGGAAGGCTGATTTGCTGGCAGATAAAGACCGAAAAAGATATCAAGGAGGTTACAATTATCCTCCATTCAGCATATTCTGATATAGAAACAGAGTACAAATCTTTTTGTGCAGATGAATTTATTTTGAAGCCCACTGAAATTGACTATATAATATCCCGGATTAATTTTTATTTGAGCTAACGATTGATGTTATATATCAGCCTGGTCAGCTATATCTAAACGATGAATCTTGTAACGAAAAAAAGTTCTGAAGATATCAGAACTTTCGAGCAATAGCTTTCTATTTATTCGTGATACTTAATACCCCGGATTTTGCATTGCTTGTTTTTCAGCCGCAGTTAAGGCCACACCACCTTTTTGGATACCATCGAGGAATGTTTGCGGTATTGGTCGCAGTAAATGCTTATCCTGGATATTGGGAGCCGCTTCAGGATTAAATGCTTTTGCACGAGGCACTAATGTTTTGGTGCGTGACAAATCCTGCCAGCGCAAATATTCACCTGCAAGTTCCCTTGAACGTTCATCCAGTAAAAAGCACAACATCCTGTCATAGGTAGAAGTAAGATTAAGTTTAGTAATGATATATTCATCTTGTGCGGGCAATGGTGAAATACCTGCGACAGTCAAACTTGTAGCAGTTGTAGGAGGTGCTAATAAGTTAAGATTATTTGATTCGCAATATGAATTTTCGGCCATATAAGAAAAAGGTAGTCCGGCTTGCAAGGTTGCATTACTTGCTCCGCCTCCATCATAATATGCAACGCGATTTTCGCCATTTTGATATTGTGCTCTTGTTCTTACAGCATTGATATATGGCAAAGCATCTGCGTAAGTACCTGTCCCCAGGGCAGCAAGACGTATTTTGGCTTCGGCAGCAATTAAATATGTTTCTGCACTACGGGCCAAAGTAATATCACGAAGGCCTCTAACATCATTAAAACCACCTACACGGGAACCGTCAAAAAATTTACTTAGAGATGGAAAACGAACATCGACATTTAAGGCGCCATCAGTTGTAGTACCGTTAGGATAAGCCACATAAACGTTTGCAATGGGTCTTCCTGTTCTTGCATAAGGTACTGTATTAAGCACTTTGTATGAAGGAAACCTTGTATCGCCTGGTTGATCAATTACGTACATGATACCGACATCACCGTTAACATAAGGAGCGCCGGCTTTATTTACCAAATTCTTAGTTCTAAAACTCTTCCAAAATCTCGAATCATTTACTAGATCGTACACTCTATACATGAAATAAGTAGTAGCTAAACGGCTAAAGGGTCTGTCCCCACTAAGGTCCCGCTGCATCTGGGGTATATCTTCGTAACGGCCGCCGTAATAGAGATGTTGTGTATTAGAACCGCTGGCAGAAGCATCGGCCGTAAACTGTGCAGATAAAATTATTTCGCCCAGTTTTTCGTTTGCGCTTTCTGGGGCAGTGTATTTCCATAAATCTCCAAAATTTGGAGCTAATGGATGATTCGCAATAACAGCATCGCACAAAGGCACAATAGCAGCCAGGTCGGCAGCTTTTGTGGCAGTATTCCATGAGTCATTTATTTCGCTGGCGCGGGAAAGGTATGCTTTAGCTAAAAAATGCGCTGCTGCATCCTTGGTTATTTTAGCAGGAGATCCCGTATTGCTTAAAAGATTATAAGCCTGGGTAAAATCGCTGATAATTTGTGCAAATACGTCTTTAGGTGAAGCACGGGTAAACTCCAATTCAACACTTGTGCTGGGCGTAGTTTTTAATGGCACAGCACCATATTGGCTTACCAGTCTTAAATAATTATATGCACGAAAAAAGTATCCTTCGCCCAAAGCAGTTTTCTTAATGGCATCAGCGATGGATGCACTGGCAGTTGCATTTTGTATTATCAGGTTTGCGTATCCTATTCCTACGTATAAATTATCCCACTGCGCATTAGCAGTAATGGTGTTGCTATTAACAGCAGGAATAATGGAAGCCATTCCATTACCATAAGAATTATAGGCTGCGTTTGAATTGTCACCTCCCAGGTGAAATTCATCGGTACCATAGCACATGTTCGAAAATGCATGTTCCCCATTAAAGGGAGTATTAAATACCGCATAGTAAGTACCTGTTGTTAATGATATAATACCTGCATCCGTTGTATAGTATTCCAGGCCTCTTGCGGTAGTAAGATTTTCATCTAAGAAAGATTTTTTGCAAGAAACTCCGGTCATTACAACTGTAATGATTGCTATAGTGATAAAAAACTTATGCTGTTTCATACTTTAATGTTTTGTTTTTAAAATCCTGCATTAATTCCAAACGTAAAGCCACGGTTGTTGGTAAAAGAAGCCACATCCATATCCATGAAATCGATCTTTGAAAAAATCATTCCTGGATTAGCAACCTGGAAGTATACCCTCAAATTCGACATGCTTAGTTTCTTTAAAACCTTCGCATCAAGGTTATAAGATGCAGAAATATTCCTGATCTTTATAAAAGAAGCTTGTCGATATCCCAACGAAGAAGAATAAAGATCCCCGGTACCTGTGGAATAAATTGGTTTTTGATATTCAGCATTAGTATTGTTCTCTGTGTAATAATTGATCGCTCGTGTACTGGACCGGGCCACCTGTGCTTCACCGCCAGTATTAAACATGTAATTTAAGCGGCCAAATAAAAAGATTGAAAATTCAAAATTCTTATACGTAAACGAATTTGTCATCCCCACAATCCATTTTGGCCTGGTATATCCGACGATCATGCGGTCGTTGTTTGCGTCAATTTTATTATCGCCGTTCTTGTCTACCGGCCTAACATTACCAGGGGAAAAAGTACTTCCGGTAGCATTGAACAACTTATAGGTTGCAGAATCGCCAACATGCCATAAACCATTAGCCTTAATGCCATAAATTACTCCAATGGGTTGACCAATAAACCAATTATTATTGATATCATCCTGTTTACCATTTGCTAAATAAACAATTCTTTCCTTTTGCCAGGAAGCATTGAATGTCGTTGTCCATTGAAAGTTCCTGGTGGTCACATTTACAGTATTGATATTGATATCAACGCCCTGGTTTGCAGTTTGCCCGATATTTTGTAGTGTAGAACTAAAGCCAGTAACCGTAGGAATACTGCGGGCCATTAGCAAATCTTTGGTTTGTGAAGTATATACATCCAAAACTGCTGAAATGCGCCTATTGAAGAGGGAAAAATCAAGTCCCAGGTTATACTGTGTTGTTTTTTCCCAGCCAAGATCCGGGTTGGCAAAAACAGAAGAAGGAAGAGACCCGGCAGTAATTGTACTTAGAAAAGGATAGAATAACGGGGTGATAGCCCCTTTTGTAGTATAGGCATCAACCGCTGAATTACCCGTAATACCAGCCCCTATGCGAAGTTTCAAATCGTTAATCCAACTCACACTTCTCATAAAATTTTCATGGCTAACACGCCATGCTACTGCAGCACTTGGAAACCAGGAATATTTGTTACCCGGTGCAAATTGTGATGCTCCGTCCTGGCGGGCCGATACCGTTAATAAATACCGGTCATCAAAACTATAATTCAATCGAGCCATATAGCTCACTAATTGCCTCTCTATTAAGTCAGAATTTTTAGTTACTGTAAGATTAGCGGCAGGAATTACTGATTGGTTTAGTGTATTCCATTTTTGGCTTGCAAAGGGAATACCTGTTCCTGTAATGGTATTAACCGGATCTGCTACAAATTTAGTAGCACTTTGCAACAGCGTAAGGCCAAAACTATGTTTCTTTATAGACTTATCATAATACAGTAAATTATCAATAGTATATGAAAAAGTTTGGCTTTTTTGTAGTGAAGCATTGCTGGAGCCGCTGCTGGCAGCAGACAGCGCATCAATATAAATTCCATTCTGGTATGAAGAAAAATCAGGACCAAAGTTCATCCTGTATTTTAATCCTTTCAGAACAGGGTGGAAAGAGCCAAAATCAACTTGTGCATATAAACTACCAAAGGCCCGGAGTGTTTTACGTTGGTCCTGTGTATAATTCCATTCATTTACTACGTTTTTAAATGCAACATCACCGCCTGGGTAAAGAACCCTTGCCCCAGTAGAGTCGTAAGGAATTGCATAGGTGTAAAGCCTCCTTGCAGATTCATAAATGCTGGTAGCCGGGCTTCCAACAAAAGCTCCAATTACACCATTAGATTGGCCAAATTCCTGTACACTTGAGGTTATATTCATAGTAAGACCCATACTAAACCAATTGGTTGCCTGGATATCTACACTGGCTTTTCCAGAATATCTTGTAAACTTTTGGCCAATGGAAGTGCCTTTATTATTTAAGTATCCGAACGAAGCATAAGCTTTTATTTTATTAGTGCCTCCACTCACACTCAATGTATGGTCTTGTGTGATACCGGTCTGTGATACCAAATCTTTCCAGTCAGTAGTTGTCACTTGTGAACCGTCCCATTTGCCTCCGACCCAGCCTTTGCGAATATTAGACCAGGCTGCAGGGTCGCTGGTAGCAAGGAATATAGTCCGGTCATTGTTTATATTAGGATTATCACCCCTGGGATATACGGCCGGGTTTGAATAATAATATGCCCAGCGGCGAAAATCAATAGCTTCCGAAGCTGACATCGCTGGTGCTCTATCTACTATATTTTCAATAGTAACAGAGCTGTTAAAGTTTAATTGTATTCTACCGGCTTTACCCTGTTTAGTTGTAACAATTACAACCCCGTTTGCACCTCTTGATCCAAAAATTGCGGTAGCTGACGCGTCTTTCAGCACATCTATCGTTTCTATATCGTTTGGGTTAAGATACTCGATACCCCCAGTGCTCAATGGAATACCATCCACAACAAAAAGCGGTGAGTTGGATGCAGTTAGAGAACGTACGCCACGAATGTTTATAGTACCAACCTGGCCGGGACGTTCGTTGGAAGTAATGTCCACACCGGCTACTTTGCCCTGCATAGCCTGCAATGCATTGGCTACCGGACGGGACCTGATGTCTTTTTGGTTGATGCCGGCAACTGCGCCGGTTACATCCTTCTTTTTAATAGTCGCATAACCAATAACTACAACATCCTCTAATGATGAAGCAGCATTTATGATGGTTATGTTCACTTCTGATTTGTTATTAATGGCAACTTCAAGTTCAGCATAGCCAACTGATGTGATCACTAATTTTGAATTGCCTGAAGGAGCCATCAATGAATAAGATCCATCAGCTCCAGTCGCAGTAGCTATAGTAGTACCCTGTACTTGTACCGTTGCTCCGAGTACTGGTTTGCCGGTTTCATTAGTTACTTTACCGGTTACCTTAAAATTATTTTGAGAAAATGAGAAAAGTGAAAGAAACATCAGAAATAGGAATAGCCCCATACTTCTGCACAGCGCAGTTGTGTAGTTCATATAGCAGCGATTTAGTTTAAAGTAAAATCAATTATAAAATGTTAATATAACACTTTCATCCTGCACTATCCTGAAACGGTATTTTTTTCTACGCAATCGTTCCCATTATGAAAATCTGTCAATGACTCGATTACATGCTAAAACCAGGTAGGCGCTATATTGTGTAAAAGCTGTGTACAAAGGGTTAATTGACGAAACACATCTTAACAGGCTGCAGTATGAAGTTGCGGAAATAAGATGGGAGAAGATTCGTCCAGAGGCCGGCGTCATTTATCAATGCTATCAGTTCTGAAAGGCGAGGCCGGTAATTCTTCCTTATTATACAATGTTGCCTGCGGATTATTGCCCCAGGCATACCGGACTACAGCCGGGTTACTGATCCCTGCAGCGGAAACAACAATCGAATTCCCATCAATCTTTGCATTGGCCCAAACAAATTTTTTATCGGCAGCAGCAATTGCAAAACCTTTTAACTCGCCACCCTTTGCTATTAAACCCCCACCGGTGTTTTTAAAGTATACACGTATACTGCTACCCTCTATTTGCATCTTATCGTATAATGGGCCCGAATAAACTATTTTCTTGTTATACACGATTGCCAATGCAGCTAAAGCTAATCTCCTACCAATTTCTTGTTTGTTTTTCGGATGCACATTATTCATATCATCCGGGTCAGCATTATCAATCGCGACAGCCATGGCAGTATTAGGTATAGAAAGATTCTGCAATTGCGCTTCTCTTTTGATTGCTTCCGAACCGCCCTGGGCCGGTAATGAATCATACGTTTTTCCGATGTTGGCCAATTGAACATATAGAAAAGGAAAATTTCCCTGGCCCCATTCTTTTCGCCAATCGTTTATTAATGTCTCCATTATTTGCCGGTAGATTTTTGCCGTAGGACTATTCGATTCCCCCTGGTACCAGATAACACCCCGGATAGCATAGGGCACCAATGGCATTACCATACCATTCCATAACACGGACGCATTGTGCTGATCGCGAACGGGATCAGGATTTCTTGGGCCTCTTGGGATATTTTTTCCGGCAGCCTTTGCCGAATCAGCAGTCATTTTCCACCGTTCTTCTGCCAGTTTATATTTTGCTGGTGCTGCTGTATCGGTAAGGTATCTGGCCAGTTTACTTTTAAAACTATCCACCAGGGACTTGCATACGACCTCATTCACCAAAGCTTCTTCCCTAACCCATGCCTCCGCAGTGCTGGCGCCATAGGCCGTAGTAATAAGACCAATAGGCATTTTTATTTTTTTCTGAATTTCTCTTGCAAAAAAATAAGCTACAGCGGAAAGATGACCGATCGTTTTAGGCGACACGACTTCCCATTTGCCAATCACATCATCCTGCGGGATGGCAGCAGGTGTAAAATCTGTATCAAATACCCGTATCAACGGATAATCCGCCACAGCTACTTCTGCAGCTTCATTAAATACTCCACACCAGTAGCGGTCTTCTTTAGCTACAGTCATATCCATATTCGACTGCCCTGAGCATACCCATACTTCACCTGCATATACATCATTGATTACAATTTTATTTTTACCTGAAATAGTTAAACTGTAAGGGCCACCTGCTTTTAACTTGTCCAGTTTGAGCATCCATTTGCCATCTGCACCCGTAACTGTTGTTTTTGTTTGTTTACCTATTTGCACAGCTATTTTCTCGCCTGCGTCTGCCCAACCCCATACGGGGACAGGTACACCATACTGCATCACCATATGATCGCTGAACGCAGTGGGAAGTTTTACCTCCGCTTGTACTGCGCCTGCCAAAGACAATAACCCGGTTAAACACAAAACGGTTTTAAAACATATTCGCATGTCTTGCTTTATTTTAAATTAAACGTTGATTGGGGTACTATTCTTCGAAAAAGCCCGACTAAGTAATTAGTCAGGCTTTCAGATTTCGGAACTGCTATAATGAAAATCTAATATCCCAGGTTTTGAGTATATAATCCGGGTGCTGCATCCAACTGTGATTGCGGCACAGGATAAATAATTTGCTTTTCGATTATTGGGTTCATCTTGTGCAA